>PPYF01304343.1_pt1 | contig 24722 bp, 15 predicted proteins | sample 1559871 | NCBI WGS metagenome assembly PPYF01 (sample SAMN08240021, study PRJNA423297) | Human gut metagenome, whole genome shotgun sequencing project. | reverse complement strand
GTATCGGAAACAGCCGGCTGTACGGAAACCGTATCAACAGGAGCTTCAATTGCCGGAACATTGGCAACAGTATCCGGGACAGATATCTCCGGAATGACAGTATCTTTCGGAACAACCTGTTCTACTGGTTTTTCAGCTTCTTCTTTCTTTTCTTCCTCGGCTTCTTTTCTACGTACTGACTTGATTTCTTTTGCCGGGGATTCATCTTCCGGTTGAACTGTTTCGTCTGGTTGATCTTCGCCCGGAAGTTCTGATTCAGCTTCAGTTTCAGCTTCGGCTTCTTTCACTTTTTCTTCTTCCACCAGCATACGATTCTTCCAACGTGTTGCCAATTCCGGGGCTTTACCGCCAAAGTTTTCTTCAAAGAAGTTGATATATTCTTCCAGCGTCTTACCTCGCATCAATGTCTCGTAATTGTCCTCGGAGATCGGAAGAATAGCTACATTTTTATCCAGAGCCTGGGCGTAACCGTCTTTACCATAAATCATTTTATAGTATTGCAGGATTTCCTCTATACCTGTAAAGCCGCTGATGTTCAGCATTGACATCGGGCCTGCTTCTTCAAAAGCCAAATCAAACTCCTTCACCATAAAGTTGGCAAAGTTGTAAGCTGCCACGGCAAACAGCAACTGGTTTTTATCCACACTTCCGGTCGGATACATCAGGATCATACGGTAAGGAGTATTCGGCTCGGCAGTAAATGTACGAGCAGAGTCGGCTGCCGACAAAGAACCGTCTTCACCCAGACCAAAACGCAGGTTCCAGGTCATACCGGTCACGCTGCCTTGCATCAAGGTACGGCCGCGGAGGATACCTTTCAGCATCTCACCTGCCAGTTCCGTCACATCGGCTGTCGGATATTTCTCTACCAACGCTTTCAGGGCCGTTTTGAAACCTTCGGCATCACCGGCTTGTACATAAGTCAACGCATCCAGGAACATAAATTTCGGCATCAGGGTTGCCAACGGATATTTAACACTGACATCGCGGAAATTCCGACGCACAGTAACGGTATCGCTTGCCAGATAACTATTATAGGTCTGTTGATAGATCGAATCCTGTACGGAATCCATCATACGTATATTATATTCATAATTCGGGTCAGAGATGGCAATCGTATAATCCTCATTCGGGAAGGCTTTGATCATCTTCGTCTTGTACTCGGCAGCCAAAGAGGTATTACCCGTACGGAGCGCCATCAGATAGACCTGGTAATAACTCTCCAAGCGATGCGAATTATCCGGGAAACGACGTTCCAGTTCTTCAAAAGCCTCGATCGACAAAGGCAGATCCTCCAGTTTATCTTTATAGATCATCGCCATATTATACAATCCGTCCTCAATAATTATATTCGAGGCATCCACATCTTCCTGCGTGAAAGGTAACTGCTGCAAATAATATTCGCGTGATTTCGGGTCATCGGCAGCAACCTCGGGCAAACCGGCCTCCAGCGAGTCGGTCGGCAAAGGCTGACCATCCGGTCCGACGGCTCCGGCTGCTGTCTCCGCCAGTTCACCCTCTTCCAGAGCATCTTCGTTGAAGGTCGACATTTCTTTTTTACGGCGCCGCCAGTTATCTTCCAGTGTACGACGTCCCCACTTGCGCTGGAACTGCGCCTTACCCTGCGATACGGTCGAAGGATTATAGAAGTAAAAAGAAGTCCCGCCCGATGCAGTCGGGAGAACGATACCGCCGGTTTCTGTTCCGGGACGGTTAATTCCCGAACCTTTGGCAGCCTGGTCGGCCAGATAGGCCTCTTTCTCAGCCAAAGCCTTGGCTTCTTCTTCCTCTTTCTTTACCTGTTCTATGATCTTGTCGATGACAGCCAAACGTTCCGTTTCCGGCATTTTTGCCAGGGTCTGCAAGCTATCCTGCAAATGGACAGCTTCCACATGTACGACCAGCTCGTCCAGGACTGCCGAAAGTTTCGACACACGCTTAAAGTCTTTGTATTCTTTCTGGATACCGGACAATGCGCCACTGAAACAGGGCTGAGCCTTTACATAATCACGCATAGTGAAATAGATATCGCCCAGTTTGATCTGGCAGATAGCTTTCTCCAGTCCGTTCTGTGTGCTCTTTTCGATACCCAATTCATAATTCTTTATGGCATTTGCCGTATCCTCCCGGTTCAGGTAAACATTTCCGAGGGCATAATAAACCTGATCCAGATAATCCTTATTCTTATCGCTCTTCGCCATGCGTTGAAGCATCTTGACTACCTTCTGATAGTTGGCACCGGAGAATACTTCTGTCTGACGGATACGGGCCGCAAATTCAAGTTCATAGGGAGGACTGGCTTTGGCTACTTCGTTGAACATTTTATAGGCTAGGCCGTCCTGTTCCTGCGCAGCATAGATTTGTCCCAGCAGGTATTTCATACGGGTACGCTGAAGTTTGCCTTTTTCCGATTTGATTGCCGTCTTAAAATAAGGGATAGCTTCTTCATACTGTTTGCTCTTGACCAGATAATCGGCATAAACAGCGGCATACTGATTCAGGTTCTTGCGGGGTATTCCATTAGTATTCAGCTTACCCAAAATATCTTCGGACTCATAGAACCAATCCATTTCCGAATAACAACGGGCCTGCCACAAACGGGCTTCGGCCACTACTTCCTCGTCATGGGAATAATGGCGGGCAATATAAGAAAAAGTGGCAGAGGCCTGCAGGAAATCAGCATTATAGAACTGTCCCTGCCCGATCAGCAGCCAGCATTTCTTCAGGAAAGGGTTATATTCTTCCTGTTCCTGCAAAGCACGTTGTTTGGGATCGTTACGCCAACCCGGTTTCTTTGCCGGCTTGGCTTTGATGGAATGAAGTTTTATGGCTTTATTGCCTTTCTCGATGGCGCGGTCGAAGGGGCCGCCGGTTTCCTTTTTATCTTTCGGCTGTGCACTGATCGGATACATGTGGATCATTTCGGAATAACTTTCCTTGTAGCCTGTCTCCATAGATTTCAGGGCTTCATCAAAAGAAGTTTTTCCGTTATAATAGATATTGTATCTGGATGTAAAGGAATGGTAGAACCGGCTTGCTTTGGTGTTTTTCTTCGTACTGCACGACCAAAGCAAGAGAACCACGAATATCGAAATTATATAGTAAAAACCTTTCTTCACGTATTATGTGCACTCTTTATCATATAATAAACTGAGAAGAACCTGTTTTATTGCCTCTTCGTAAAGAATAATACTCCTTTCAGGATCAAAAAGACCAGCACCAGCACCAGGATGATAAAAGCTCCCGACGGTACATTCAGGAAATAAGACAGAACCAGCCCCACCACACAACTCAGAAAGCCAAGGACAATACTCCCCCAGATGATCTTCTTAAAGTCGGAAGTAAACAGATTCACTGTAATTTGCGGCAAAGTCAACAAGCTCATCAGCAACATAATACCGACCAACCGGATGGAAAGGACGATAGTCAGGGCAATAAAGAACATCATCATATATTCGATCCACTTTACATGGATATGCTGCGTCTTGGCAAAGTCGCTATCGAAAGCGACATAGACTATCTCCCGCAGATAGAGGGAAAAGACTGCGATCAGTACCACCGCTAAAGCTGCTATCCAGATAATATCGGACAGGGAGATCGTCAGGATATTACCGAACAAATAGGCAGACAGATTGGGAGCATAACCGGGAGTAAGAAATATGAAAATCACTCCGAGCGCCATTCCAAGCGCCCAAACACCGGCAATTGCCGAATCTTCACGCACATCCTGTGTCTTGCTCGCCCATTCCACCCCGAAAGCAGAAAGTACGGAAAAGACCATTGCCATCAAGATCGGGTTTGTACCCAGATAAAAGCCAAGCCCCAAACCACCGAAAGAGGCATGAGTTATACCGCCACTGATAAACACCAGACGGCGTGCAACAACGTATGTCCCGACAATACCACAGGTGATGGCTGTTAGCAAGCTGCCCAGCAAAGCATGTTGAAAAAAAGTATATTGTAATAGATCCATATTCATTCCATATGATGGTTCGTCTTATTTGTGCAATCTTATCCTTATATCCGATACGAGGTACAGAAAGTTTCACTGTTAAGAAACAACTGTTTCACCATATAGAAACAAGTGTTTCATTAGGTAGAAACAATCTTTATGTCAAACACTGGTTGACGTTCTCTACCGTTTAATGTATTCTTCTCTCACCGACAATAAGAAATGCTTCATCCTTCAGTGCATCCGGCAGGTTCACGCCACGAAGTTGCAGGCTACGGAGCCACCCGGCCACCTCTTCCGATTGCAGGGTATAAAGTACCTCGCGGAACTCATCGACGGCATCCTCTTCATACTCATCTCCCTCCAGCCCCCGGAAACGATCCAGTTCCTCGTCATCATAATATTCAATCTTTTTGCTGACGGCAGCCAACAGACTGTCACGCTCACAAGTCTCATGCTGGCCGCAGCATTCTTCGGGAATTTCACGCGCTTCAGGTATCTCGCTGATCTCCCCGCGTTCCAGCATCTGCTGTAATTTTTTATTCCTGAAATAACCGGCTATGGCAGCAATAACGCCAAGCACGATAATACCAATGATAATGTACCACATGTTAATTTTCAATTAAAGCAAATCCTGCTTTGCGCAAGTCTTCCCAATAGGCAGGATAACTCTTTGTCACCACTTCCGGATCAGCCACTTTAAGACCTTTCGGCAATACCAGCGCAGCCGGGGCAAATGCCATTGCCATCCGATGGTCTTCATATGTGGCAATAATCGGATCAGCTTCCGGTTCGCAACGTTCCCCGTTCCATTCCAGAATACTGTCGTTGCTGTCGGTCAACAGATAGCCGAGTTTACGAAGTTCCGTTTTCAAAGCTTCGATACGGTCGGTTTCTTTTATCTTCAGCGATTGCAATCCGGTGAAGCGGAAGGGGATATTTAGTAACACGCAGGTGACAACAAATGTTTGCGCCAAATCGGGTTCGTTGACAAAATTATAGATCAGTTTTTTTACCGCATTACCGTTATATTTCAGCACGACGCCCCGGTCTGTAAAGGCCGTACCAACACCCAGTTGAGCAAATAGTTTTGCTCCGGCGGCATCTCCTTGCAGGCTGTTCTTAAAAAGGCCCAGCAGTTCTATTTCGGCATTTTTCAACAAAGCCATGATTGCATACCAGTAAGAAGCGGCACTCCAATCCGACTCCACGGTAAAACGGATCGGTTTATATTCCTGGGGAAGAATCTTGATGGTTTGTCCGTTCCAGGTAGCTTTCACCCCAAACTGTTCCATCAATTGTAACGTCAGATTGATATAAGGACGGGAGATGATATTTCCTTCCAGATGTAATGTCAATCCCTTTTCCATCAAAGGAGCGATCATTAACAAGGCTGAAATATATTGTGAACTGACACCTCCTGCCAGAGAGATCTCGCCTCCCTGCAACGCACTTCCAAAGATACGCAAAGGAGGATAACCTTCCTTCTCGATATATTCGATGCGGGCACCTAACGAGTTCAATGCATCGACCAGCAGTTTGATCGGGCGATTCTTCATCCGCTCCGTTCCGGTGATCGTCCATTCACCCACTATTTTAGAAAGGAAAGCAGTAAGGAAACGCATAGCCGTCCCGGCAGCCTTAATATCGAAATCACGACTATCGGAGTTCAGCGCCTTAACCATCACTTCCGTATCATCGCAATCGGAAAGGTTCTGTATATCATACGGACTATAACTTAGTGCATTCAATATCAAAGCACGGTTACTAATGCTCTTGGAAGCAGGAAGTTGCACAGAAGCCCGAAGTCTTTCTTCCGGGGCCTTTATCAGATATTTCATTGCTTTTGTCTGTTCGTTTTAAACTGATGACAAAAGTACGGAAATTTCCGGATAGTTAGGTCTTCTTTTTACGAATACGACTTATCAATGTAGAGGGATCGCGGCGAACATCCCAAAGAGAAACGATATAAAGTACAGATTTCTTCTCATCCACATAATACACGAGTTTAAATAGTTTATGAACTAACAAAGTTCGATATTGGCGACGCGATGTATCCAATTCAGGAACATGAATCCCCATCAATGGATTTCCAGCCAAAAGTAAAATCTGATGGTCTACTGAATCAAGAAATTTCTCTGCAACTCTTTTCCCAAATGTTTTCGCACAATATTTTGTAGCTTTAGTTAGTTCTGCCATGGCAGTTTTCTTCCATTCGCATGTCATAAGGAAGCGAGCATTTGTCGTACATCCTTCATCACATCTTGATGCGAAACCGTTTCTAATATATCAGCATCAAGATCTGCCTCAAATGCCGTAATATTCTGCTTTACCTCTTCCAATGAAGAAGGGACACCAGGAATAGATTCCGTGTTCTTAGCTTGAGCCGCTTTAACCGCCCGATTGAAAGATTGTTTCATCTTATCAAGAACTTCAACACTATCTGTTTCCATAATCTTTCGGATAAGTTCCATTCGACGGGCATCCAGTTCCATAGCTGTCATAATACATTCCTTTCTTTAATTATATCCGATGACAAAAGTACGGAAATTTCCGGATAGTTAGGTGGTATTTTCATGAATAGGATTATTCGTTTATTATGCATTTAACTTCAATCAAAAAAGAAAGTGTTGCAAACCCTTCTCCCGTCCCAACGGACAAGGCAGTTACTTTGCAACACTTTCATCATACATTCAGAGAAAGATCACTCGATCTCCGGACGGTCTTCACCGCCTCCTTCTTCAGGAGTTGTCTCGGGTGCAGCATTCAATTCCATCCAAAAGATGTTGTCGCCGATAAGCGAGCGGTTCATCGTCTTACTACCGCTGTTTTTCGTAGCTTCAGGAATGAAACGGACACGAACGCCAGCTATTTGCGAAACACTCACCTTGTCTGCCGATTCGACCCCGTTACCTCCCGCAGTAAGGGTGTAATAAAAAGTGCCCAGCCCGTCAAGCTTTACGGTACGTCCCTGCGACATGTAATCAGCCAGCACACCCGCCAGTTCCATGAGAACAGCATAGGTGTCGGCACGGCTCACAGTCGATATCTGTGCCAAGCGGTCAGATACCTCTTTTGTTGTCACGGGTTTACCGACAGTAACGGACTTCGGATACCACTTCCCATTAATCTTCTGTTGAATTTTTTTGAAAAAAGCCATACAGTTCAGATTTAAGTTATTTCTGATGCCTCCCCAAAAGGGAAAATGACTGGTGACGGACCTGGCATGGTCTAGTGACGGACCTGACGCCCTCAGGTGACGGACCTAACATAGCTCGATGCCGGACATTTGTTATTTCCCTCCGGAAAGTATCAAAGTAATTCCATATGTCGGAGTTCCCGCGCCATCTCCGGCTTAGCGTGTCGTGTTAGGATGAAGGATGACCTTTCCTTTTAATTCTAACGACGAATATGAATCGTCATTTCACAGAGTTCTGTACAAGTTTACCTTTGATTCCAAAGTCATCTATGACTAACATACCATTTCCCTGTTTAACAATGACAATATAAAAATCTGTACAGTCCGGTGTTGTAAAACAAACATTACACTTCCCAGTCCGATTCAAGTCATAAGAGAATATTTGTTCTCCTGTTAATAATGATTTACCAACCACTTTATAAACATTCCTATTATCGACTTTATAATTAAACTCAATTTCATAATTTTGTTTCGCCGCAAAACGAATCATAGTCGGAGAGGTACGGTAGACTTCACCGTTTTTTTCACGCCAGGTAGTCAGTGACCAGTTGCCATTGATTGTATTATCCGTATATACATCATGTTTTTCAGCCAAATGGGTTGTAAAAGCACTTGGCTGGCAAGGGATAAAAGGTCCCCACCCTTCATCTACATGCTCAAAGTCCTCATAATAATCAAACCCTTCTTTATGACTCTTCGGGCATTCAACTAAACGGACATCGTCGAACCAGACGGCGACCGTATCTTCGGTAGCTATTCCTCCTTTCAATGACAGAGTGATATCCCTTCTATCCGCCGATAAACGAAATGGAACTTTGAGTCGTTGCCAGGTTGTCTTGAATCGATCCGTATTATCCGTGAAATTCATCACCCTACTCTCTGAAATGGAAGCTTGTTCATTTAGTTCCTCTCCACTCTGTACTGCCAGTATAGCCTCTTTTCGACCGACAACATTAACCCAAGCTGAAGCTATATATTCTTTACCCGGTGTAAGTCCGTTAATTATCTGGCTTATGCCGCCTGCTTCCTTACCCTTTATTTCAAGATAGCCCTGACCATAATCTGTTTCCTTAATCGCAAGTTTCCCTTTCTCGTCCTGTACTTTCCAGGCCTTGAACGACCGGCTGTCAAACCCAGCATCTTTTACCAAGTTACCTTCGCTCCAGAACATCTCTGGCAACGGGGGCATTTGCTGTTTGTAAAGGACATACCCTTTATCCGACTGGGCATCTATTTCAACCTGCCCGCTATGGACAGCCAGGGGACATACCAATTTACGGCCTTCACTACCCAACTCGTACAAATAAACCTTAGCCTGCCCTTTCCAGGAAGAAGGCAACTTCCAGATCGTTTTCCCTCCACGCACATTATAATAATAAATCTTTTCTTCCGTAAGAGGGTTCCAGGGGATAAATACACAATCTCCCGACATAATAGTCAGTTCTCCTCTTTTGATAACAGTACCAGTCTTTTTATCACCGACAGCGACCAGGCTGCCTTCCAGGACTGCCCGAGCCGTATCCAGTTGTAGTACCGGATAATGCATCAGATAGCGGTAAGGCAATTGCTTGGTAAAAAAGTTACGGATCACGCCATTAAAGTCTCGTCCTTTCTGCCACCCCATAAAACCGATTTCCGCCCCCCGGCTGTATCCGCCAAGTAAAGCGGGGTGAGATGCATATCCGTCCCGGTACTGGTGATGGATGAAACGGTGTATTAGGCTTTTCGAGCTTGGGTTATAATGAATCCAGATTGCTTCTCTATCGAATACGTCAGGGTCTTCCGTCCAGATAGCCCAACCGTTTCGTCTGAATAAACGGGCTGTTTCGTGTGCCAACCAACGATGTTCACGATACGTATCGATATATATAAATGACAGGTCCGGTACATCCTCTTTCAATTGGTTCAAACGTTGTTCAAATGTCCCGGCAAGCACATCGGCTTCTTTATTGATAAAATAAGACTGGTCCAACCAGCTCCAGGCAGGCATATCTGTTACGATCCGGTCATTGAAGGCCTTTGCTTCGGGATACGATTCACTATGATTGATATGGACACCGATATGTGCGTTATATTTCCGGGCCTCTTTTGCCAGAAATGCCAAATCCTTTTTCCCTCCTGCCCGCTCGTTATAATTGCCGGCATAATCGGGATGAGCACTGTCGTGGCCTTCACTCTGATATCCTTTCAGTTCGAGCATTTGACCGAACCCGTCGGTTGCCAGATAGAACTTTTTAATATTATCCAGCTGACGCAAGAAAGGATATTGGGCACAGCTGGCAAAATTCATTGTAATGGTGGCATACGAATTATGAAGCATATCTATGCCGAATGGTTTAGGATATACCTCCTGTAGTGCGATTGCACCATCTTGCCAGTCGACTTTGTTATCCTGGTTGCGGTCGTCGGCCAGAATTACTTTGATGTAAGGCAGGGGCAGTATTTTTCCGTCATATCCGCGGTAAATCCATTCGTTTCCCCAGATGCCTGTGACGATCGAATCGGATACCTGCACGGATCGGTACAAGAACTGGCGATTGTTATAGATAGAATTACTTTCAAGCGTGGCTGCCAGCTTATCTGTGTTTAATAATAATATGGAACCGTATTGCGAGGTACTGTCGGCCGCCTTGTCTCTTAATAGATAAAATGTATCGGAACGGACATTGTTGGCGATCGACAGGCAACCGTCTGGAGATGCGTTGGATATAGATACTAAATTGTGGTCGGGAAAAGCTAACGTCCTAACCTTAAAGTCACCCTTTTCCTTTATATTCGTAACGTATAATTGCAGGATATTGTCCTTCACTTCGCAACAGACTTGAAGGTCTACAGCTATTTCTTTAATCTTCAATGTATAACATATTCGGTTTTCTTCCGCCTTACCGGTCACAGAAGGCCGATAGGTATCGCCATTAATTGTTATCGTTTTTACATCGAACAGCTGTCCGCCTAAATGCGAATGATCTTTCTTCCAGATATAGGCCTGCACCGAAGGGAAGTCTTTATTCAACAAGACATCCATGCAGGAGGAAGATAGGGTATAATGACTTTTCTTCTTTGCAGGAACGTTTACTGTTTCTTCCACAGAGCGACAAACCACATTCGATATTTGAACGTTTCCTTTATCGTGCACACGGAAACCGATCTGTCCGGCGGACAAAGAAAGCTCAGGTATATATTGGTGGACGATCTGTTCACCATCCACATAGACTGTGAGTGTGCGGCCTATACAATTCACTTTAATATGCCGCCGGTGGTGTGCATACAATTTAGAGATATCGTGGGCGATCTCTCTCTTTCCTTCCGGTGTGCCTATGTACCAATGGGCGAAGCCTACATTATCCGTTGCTTTGTCGCATCCGACATACGCCCAATCATTTTCATTTACATAGCGGAACAGCAATCCGACTTGTGCATATGAGTTCTGGGGGATCAGGTCAAACTCTACCGTGCTGTTGACAGCTGAGAAACCCTTTACTAACACCAGACTGTCTGTTTTTGCGTTTAACCGATATACAACTGAAAATCTCTTTGTCCCCTTGCCTGGGGAAGCGATTGAAATTACGGAGATCATCCATATAACCAGAATTATACTTATTCTATTCATTGACAATAAATTTTATCTTTCATTATATATCTATTCAATAAGAAAACCCTCTCCGACTTAGCGTGTCGTGTTGGAGGATGACCTTTCCTTATGAAAGTGTTAGGGTTTATTGAATGTCAACAGACGTATTTCACGTGGCTGAAGTTCTATGCTCAACGTTTCTCCGAAGCTCCAGGTTTCTTTCAAATCTGTTGTATCTCCGGACAAAGGAGAGGTCAGTCTGTAATTTCTTACTTGTTCACCAACACCCAGAGAGCGATCGAGAGTAACAGTCAGTTTTTGAGGTTTATCCGCCGGATTATGAATAGAGATATATCCTATATTATCTTTCCAACCGGAATAACCGTAAATTTTCTTTTCCCGGGGATTGCCTCCATACATTTTTACATGTTCGAATGTAGGGAAATAGGTGTGAACCCACTTCAATCCTTCGGCCATGACATCCCAATCAGAATCAGAAAGGTTATGTGTCTTAATGTATAATTCGATAAAACCGGCTCCACGACTCAGGTTCATGAACAGATAATCACGAAACTCATCGGCAGATTCCCCCGTTGTCGTTTTCTTCGGTTCATGGTTGAATATGGAATTGATCGGGAATTTTGTATGCTCCGTCTGAAATACTTCATAATAGACACCATCACGATAAACTAATTCTTCACTGCGGTTGCTTCCTCCGGCGGCATCTCCGCAATTAATTAACCAGACCACATCAGTATATTGCAGCCACCAGGGACTCAGGTAAGCGCCGTTGGTAATAGCAGTAAATACATGGGGGTTGATGGCATGTTGGCGGAGCATTATCTGCATCAGACGTTCGGTTCCCGCCACAAGATAATAGGTCTTCAACTCATCGTATTTAGAATCATTCAAACGCGGGTCATTTGCGGCAAATCCTTCTGTGTCCAATTGGGGCATGGAGGGGGCACCACGTCCGTTCAGTTCAAAATCACGTGTGTTCAGATGACCGAACAGACCGTCATATTTGAAATAGCCGACACCTTGACGGGTAAGCTCCAGAATACGTTTTTCGAGCTTGTCCATATAACGTGGGCCAGCCATTGACATAGACTGGGATAAAGCTTCGTAACCGTTTTTCCGGAGAATATCGACCTGCCCGCGGGAGCCGAAAAAGCAACCCGGACTGAGCCATAATCCCAATGTTGAATTGACCTCTTTCATCAGTTTGAAAGTCTCCGAAAAGTCTTTCGAGAACTTTTGGTTGATACTCCATACACCCGTCGGTTGATTCAATTCCGGTAATGTATTATCTTCCCAGCCGTCATCGATAACATAGGCATTGAGAGGCTCCACGCCACGGTGTGCAACCAGTTCGCGATGCGTCTGTCTGACACTTTCGGCAAATGTCTGTTCATTCACTCTCGGACCGAAGTCAAACCAGGAGTTATACTGCACCTGAAGGCGAAGCGGACGAATACGGATATCGTCGATATAAGCAAAAAAAGCATCATCGATATAAGCCGGATTGTCGGCCGTTCCCATTACACTTTTATAGGAGACATACGTAGTTGCAGGCTGTATTTGTTTTCCCCACAGGTAACCTAATCTCATTTGCTGTTCCGCAACCGTGTTGGTTGCTGCAGGAAATTCAATACCCCAATATATACCGCTCTCCAAAGTATAGATAGGTTGCCCCAATCCCGGGCTCCAGTTGCTCGGTGCCTGTGAGGTGATAGATTTCTTTGTATATGGCTGATATGCATCTTCGAGTGTCAACACGTCGACATCAATGCGTTCGAGAGTTCGCTTCTTTCCACTTTCTATCGAAATGTATTTACGCAGGTAAGGTTTATTCTCCGGCAATTCATAATATACATTCAACACAAGGTCGTTTGGCTTGTTAACCAACACAAATTGCAAACCGTTACCGGGTTGCTTGCCGCTCAACTTATATCTTTTGCTGCTTTCTATCTTGAAGTCTTTCGATCGCAAGATGAAATCTGTCCCTACCTGATCCGTCCCTTCAGAAAATCGCAGGATAAACTCATCGCATTCTACCGGGACCGACTTTATGTTCGCCTGTTTATTCACTATTTCCGTGGTATGCAGGAAATCACTTGCATTAAGTGTTCGTGAAAGATATTTATTTTCGAGTACATAATTATTTTGGCTGTACACAAAAGAGACAACACACAAACCGAATAAACAAGATATCCAAATTCTTCTCATAGTGATTTACTTTTTTTGATTGACCATATTCCAATAGACATCCAAATAGCGTTTTCCGAAAACAATATAGGATTCGCGGTCGAAATGTACCTGATGATGGTCGTGCGAACGTAATCCTGTAGATTCTACGAATCCGACATGAGGCAGTTTATCTGGCATATTACGCAAGCTTTCTTTTACTTTGCCAATTTGCCTGACACGCTCCGGGGCAGAATGATCTGTACCTGTTCCATAAAATTCAGCCAGATTACCGACTATAAAGATCAGATCTGGTTCATCTAGGTCTAATCTTATATCTTTGATTAATTTTATCAACCGCCCTTCATACAGATCGGCCTGTTCGGCAGAGACGGTATCAGATTCACCTTGATGCCATAATATGGCTTTCAGTTTACCCTGCTTTTTTGACCACAAAGATTTATCGATTACCTCCTGATAGAAAGTTGTTCCTTTATTCATATTTGTAATAGGAGCTCCTCCCCATCCCATGGGTATTAATCCGACTGAAATTTGCGGATAAAGCTCCCGATGAGTTTTAGCAAACGGACCAGCCAAGCCAAATTGATCTGTTTTCAAACGCGAATGTATCGGATGTTTGGCCGGGATCCAATGGTATTTATCCATTGGATCCTTCTTCTCGCGAAGCATCCTAACTCCTTCGATCTCTTTACTGTCAACGGGCAGAATATCTCCATATCCGGCCATATTGGACTGGCCCATTAGGAGGAAGAGATGGAAGGATTCATCCAATATCTCTGTTTCTGAATTTCCTTTCTCCAAACAAGGTAATGGAAAAGAGAGATCTGTTGCATTCATCTTTTCGTTTGCGATTGTCGCTATACTTCCTGCTATTGACATTTTCAGGAATAATCGTCTGTTTATCATAATACTTTATCTATATGAATTATATCATTTTAAAGTCAGAAGCGGATAATTCAACTCTTTTATTAGAAGAAAAATCAATCACCTTTACTGCATCTTTATACCGTATTGAAACTGCGCCTTTCCCTTGATCAGACCGGATCACGGCTTTTATTAATTTACCGCCAGCCCATTCCATATCTACTTCATATCCTCCTCTGGCACACAGACCTCTCACTTTCCCTTTCTGATAGACCGTCGGTAATGCCGGTAATAAATTGATTTCACCGGCATGACTTTGCAATAGCATTTCGGCAATAGCAGCTGTAATTCCTAAATTACCGTCTATTTGCCAGAACTTGGTAAACTTGCAGGTAAAATTAGGATATAATGCCATGGCAAAATGTCGGTTAATCACTTTTATGGCACTGTCTCCTTCTTCAAATCGAGCCCAATACATAGAAGGAAACGCTCCTGTCCAACTGCCGCTATTATACGACATTCCCGGTTGCCTGTTTATTATTGTTTTCTTGAAAGCCTCTGCCAGTTCCGGAGTTCTCCGCAATGTGATCAGATCGCCAGTTACGAAGCCCCAACCATGCCCCACCTGTCCGTTACGAGGATTGGCTGGTTTCCAGTCATCATTCCATTCCTGTAGCTCTCCGGTGCTCGGACTTATCCGCATAGGGGGTAACTTTGCATAAGTTTTTTTTATCTCGTCAATAGCAGGATCATGAGAACCTATAATTTCAGAGGCTTTCATGGTATTCTGCATGAGTGAGCGAATGATCTGCATATCCTGTGCTGCTCCTATACAAGCCCAGCCTGTAAAACCGGTAGAGTCTGTATAATAGTTTTCAAATGATTCCGACGGATTCGTCACTAAATAACCATCTTTATCAGGTTGTAGACAATCCACATAAAACAGAGATGCATCACGCAATAAGTCAAAATTCTTCTTCAGAAAATCCGTATCCTGTGTAAATTGATAATGCTCCCATATATGATGACAAAGCCAAGCCCCACCTACTTGGAATATAGCCCATAGTCCAGAACCACCTACCGGCCAGGTAGTCCGCCAAAGATCGATGTTATGATGTGCCATCCAGCCACGGGAGCCATAAAGATTACGTGCAGTTTTTGCACCATCAACAGACGACTCACGGATCAGATCAAACAATGGCAAATGTAATTCGGAAAGATTTGTTACCTCTGCCGGCCAGTAATTGATTTGTGTATTGCAATTAATGGTCCAGTTGGAACTCCAGCCCGGCTGCAAGGCATCGTTCCAAATCCCCTGAAGATTTGCCGGCTGTGATCCTGGACGCGACGACGAGATCAGCAGATAACGCCCGAACTGGAAATACAGTCCTGCTAACGAGAGGTCTTCTTGTTTGGTATAGTTCCGAATCCTTTCATTGATTGGCAAAGATGCTTGTTCTTCATATCCCAAATCGATACTCACCCGCCCAAATAATGCCGAATAATCCTTTACATGAGAATGTAACAATTTAGAGAATGATTTCTCTTGGACTTTTCCTGCATAATTTTGGCAAAGCATCTTTTCATCTTTCCCTTCTTTATATGGGTCTTTATCAAATCCGTTAAAACTAGTTGCTGCAACAAAACAAACTGTTGCTTCATCCGCTCCGGAAACTTGAAGTTTGCTATTAGCAACATCCACCTTTCCTCCTTTGTTTTTAACCAATAATCGTCCCTGAAAACGCATGCCATGTCCGCCTTCATAAGTGGGTTCAGAAAAACCATTGTATTCAGGATTTACATTTTTAGGAGCCTGACCGTCAATAATGACCTGTTGGGCAGCTTTGTCTACCGATACCACATGATTGACCTTGCTATTTAATGTTGCCTCAAAAGTTATACTACCTGACTTCCCTGATTTAAGATGCATCACAATTGCTTGGTCTGGATAAGAAGCAAATATTTCACGGGTAAAATCAACCCCATTTTGTTTGTAGGAAACGGTAACTACTCCACGGTTCATATCCAGTTCCCGGCGATAGTCTGTGAAATCGCCTGATGGGAAATCCAATACAATATCGGCCAATGGCATATAACTTTGATTGTTAGGTCCCAGCATCTTCGAGTTTATCAGCTTTTGCGCTTCGCTATGTTTTCGATCCATAAGTAACTGGCGAATCTCGGGAAGATATTGGGCTGCATCAGGGTTTTGCACATTACGCGGTTCTCCCGACCAAAACGTATCGTCATTCGTCTGTATCCGTTCCTGTTTTATTCCGCCCCATATCATACCACCTAACCGGCCATTACCGATTGGAATAGCTTCGTTCCAGTTTTCAGCTGGCTTATTCATGTAAAAGACCGATGTATGAGGAATAGTTTTTGATTCTTCTGAACAAGATATGATCGAAGAAGTAAATATCAACAATAAGATACTACCAATAAATTTATTCATTTTCAATGTTTGTATTTAGTGAGGGTGTGGCAAAGAATAACTCTTGATACACCCTCACTCTATAATAAAGACTTTATTCGATAAATTTCAATGATTGAGGATTCGCCGGAATTGTGTCAATCGAAAAAGCTTCCGGTAGATAGTAAGACTTCCAGGTGAAATCGCTTCCAGGAACATAATCATTTAAGACTAAAGTCGTTTCATTGCTCTCAAAACGGACTAATTTTTCTTCTCCAGAATTATTCAGATACTCCAGTTCTGTGAAAACGCATCCCTCTTCCATTCCCCAATTCATAACAAGTCCTTCTTCGGTCTTCGACTGATTAATTAAAGGTACATTATATAATGCATTCTGATAATGCTCTCCATAAGACTTTCCGGATGCAATATTAGTCAAAGACACCAATCCGTTATCTCCTTTTGTCATCAGTTCAAACACATAGGAACCTTCTTTCAGAGGAATAATTTGGCTCATAACTTTATTTGCATAATCGGGAGAGACCTCTAATGAATCTGCCCGATTGTTCCAATAAATACAACACGTTTTAATCCTCGGATCTGCATTCAGTGTCCAAACCACCTTGATACGTTCATTACCTCCCTGAACCATTTGGACTATCGGTTTTCCCAAATATATCTGCTCGCCTTCATCCAAATATTGTTGATGAACACTATACATGTCATCACAAGCAGATAATATCCCTAAAGAGAGAATCGTTACAATTACTACAAAATATTTCATGACTTTGAATTTTATTATTTATCAATTTGTCCCCAAAACTTCATCTCTGCAATCAATTTCTGACCACCACTACTCCAACTTTCCTTCATGTGGATACGAATGTATCGCACTTTAGGAGCATCTAACGGGATTTCATGCTCATCGCCATTTGCAAGAGCTTGTAAATCGTCATTTGTCACCGGACCATCTCCGGACGGTTTAAAACATACTCCGTCAAACAAAAGCGACCAACCATCCAAAGAACCGGTTTCCCGCATTTCAGCAGTGATTTCTGTACAACCATACACTGCATAATATTTCAAATTCGACATGTTGTAAGGCCATTTAGAATCAGGATTAGCCTGCCACAATATAAAACGGCTTAGTTTTGCCGTTTGCCCCATATCAAATGTTACAAAATTTTTCCCTTCGATTGCTCCACTTGTAGTAAAGAAGCTGTTACCAAATGCAAGATTATTATCCCACAGTTTTTTTAAAGCACCCGAACCATGAACTTCACAATCATGTGGCAGAGGAAGAACTTCTTTAAACAGTTTTTGATCCATTTCCTCTTCATACAAAGGAGTAAGAGTTGACTCTAATTTAGGGGAGTAATTATCCCAGCGATCACGAATAACAACACTAAACTCTTTCGGAGTCGCATCCAGGTTCCTGACAACACCTTTACCTTCTTTAGTACTGGAATAAAAATTCTCCAAATTATTCCACTCTCCAATTGAATCTTTATAGGAAACTCCTACAATAATGTTAGATTCTGTCAGATTATCCCAGGTAATACTAATACCTCCAAAAGCAGCTTTAACATCCAATGATTCATAAATCAATTCTATCGGAGCTTTTTCGGGAGAAATTGAGACTTCTACAGAAGCTGATTCATTCCTGCTCTTATCCACACTCTTCAAATTCACAATATATTGCCCTTGAGTACCGAACCCTTCCACTTTTACACTATCTATAAATGGTGATACTTTTGTTTCATATACTTTATCATTTATTACGTAAGAAGCACTCACGCAAAGCAGATCTTCGTCTGCAGGGACCTGATAATGGATCACTGCCCCACCATTCGTATTTCGGATACTAAGAACTTTCGGCTCTGACGGGGCTACTCCATCTTTAGGCGGCAATCCTAATTTTGTATTATCCGAACAACTTATCCAAGCCATTGCAATCAAAAGGATCACAATAATCTTTTTTATATTTATAATACTTTCCATATATTTCATATTTATGCTGTTAGTTGAAAATATATTACCATCCGGGATTTTGTATCAAATTCGGATTTTGTAAAAGAGTAGAAATTTTTAATGGCCACAAATAATCACGGTAATAGTATTCCGGACGTTCATAAACAACAGTCTTCCGATAAAAATTATCAGGAGTTTTTCCTGCTGTATTCCAACCATATATTTCCTTTGGAAGTGTAATTTTCCAACGTCTTAAATCCCAAAAACGCTTTCCTTCACAAGCAAGTTCATTCAAGCGCTCCCTACGAATAATTTCACGCATGCCGTCTTTTGTTGTCGGTTTAGCCGGATATTTAGAATGGTTTTGCCAAGCATTTATCACCCCCTGTAAACCTGCACGTTCACGTACCATGTCTATATATTTATATACCTCTGCACTAGGAGTTGACAAAGATTCGTTTAAAGCTTCCGCATACATCAAATATAAATCGGCCAAACGAATAACAGGAAACGCATATCTATACGGAGACCATCCCGAAGATGTTAACGAACTGCGGTATCCAATCAATTTTTTAGGCAAATAACCTGTGATAGAATAATCGGTAGCTCCTCTTTTTCCGGAATATTCCATTGCATAAAAATGCTGTTTATATAAAGCCGTTGAATCATTTGGCAAACCGGCCATATAAGTTGCACCACGATCAAAAAACAGATTGCCATAAAAACGTAACTCCCGATTCAAATGCATCTTTGCAGTTGTCCCTCCTACTTCCAATATATATTTATTAATACCTTCATCAGGAACGGTTGTATAATTATACCTATCATTGAAGTTTGTCATCCAATAATTCGACTTATCTTCTTCAATGGGAACTCCGTTACTTGAATAAAAATCCTCGACTACAGAAAAACATGGAGCCAAAACAGAGGTTACAGTCCAGTGGTTATTAGTTGAAGACAACATTGCCATAGCACAAGTCTGTAAATGGTTTGTAGGAGAAGTAGCCCCCCATATAATTTCATTATTCCAACGCGCAGTAACAGCCTCATTAATGCTTAAAATCGTACGGGTTGTTTCCGAAATATTAAATACCTCCTGAAATTGATACAGTGCATGACCTGCCGATTCTGCAATTAAAATAGCATCTTGTGCAGCCTCAGCAGCTTTACTCCATTTTCCCATATCAAATTCCTGTGAAAAAATAGAAACTCCTCTGTTGTCCTTTATATTTACATAATCAGGGTTTCCATTCATCAATGGGCTTGCTGCAAATAATAGCACCTGAGCCTTAACAGCTGCTGCTATTGGACGAGTAATTCGTCCCATCTCCAATGCAGGACTTTCTATAATCAATGGTAAATCATCCATACAATTATCAAGTAATCCAACCACATAATTCACACAGTCATCAAACGGTTCCCTATATCTACGAACCTCTTCTATCGATGCATTTACCTCTATATTTTTATCTACAATTGGAATCGGACCATACAACTGCATTAAATAAAAATGATAATAAGCCTTCAAAAAAGTAATCTCTGCAATCCAGCGAGTTCGCTCATAATCTTCCAGATCAAGTGGTTTATGAATATTCTCAAGAAAAATATTGCAATCGCGGATTCCAATCCAAAGATTATGTCCTCCATAATCGTCTCCGCCGCCATCCCAATAATTCATATAAGGGGTATTACTATTCTGTGAGCCACGACCAATTTCCCAACCAGAGTTTGACATTCTAGTTGCTACATCTTTGGGGATCGTCCAAAACTCATCACCTGTCATAAAACCTACAGTCTTCCCCGGATCCTGAAAGCTGGGTAAATAACTATAACATGTCGCTAAAAACTTTTCAGAATTCGCTCGATTGGAAAAAGCATTATCCATTGAAGGTACCCCTTCCGGCACGATATCCAAATAATCAGAGCATCCGGTACCTATTCCCAACAAAAGCAATGAGACTATTGATAAAACTATTTTTTTCATATGCTTCATAATTATAACGAAACTTGTAATCCTATATTAAACACACGTTGAACGGGGTATCCTAACCCGTCACCTCCCATTTCAGTATCCCAAAGTTTAAACTTACTCCAAGAAAATAAATTTGTTCCACTCAAATAGACACGCAAATTTGCTATTCTGATTTTGTTTGCAAATTCTTTAGGCAAAGTATACCCAAATTCTGCCGACTTCAGACGTAAAAAAGCTCCATCACGCATAAACCAGGTACTTGTTTGAGTATTATTTTCTATTTTATATGCCGATAAACGAGGCCACGCAGCATAGATATTAGGATTGGTTTCACTCCAGTGATCATTTTCTATGAACTCCAATACAGCATTATTACCTTTTGCTCCCTCTAATGAATTCACAAACGGATAAACTTTATTTGGATCAATCCAAAAAGAAGAACGGGCAGATCCCTGAAAGAAACAAGAAAAGTCAAACGACTTAAGGCCTGCTGAAAATCCAAATCCGTATATGATCTCTGGTGTTTTAGGATATCCTATAGGTACAAAATCTTGTTCATCTACCAATCCATCTTTATTGATATCTTTATATTTGATATCACCCGCCATATATTCACCAAACTGTTGTTGAGGAGAATTCAATACATCCTGTTCATCTATAAACAAACGCTCGGCAATCAAACCATACGTTTGTGAAATTTTATATCCGATCTTGGAACGCCATGGGGTGGCTGAGTAATCAGGTTCTTCATACTCTGAGAATTTACTGGTGGCATAAGTAAAATTACCACGTACTGTTAACCAATAATCTTTACCAAAAAATTTTTGATAATCGATCGACATATCTACTCCACTTCCTTTAGCTTCACCAATATTAGCTTTTGGTTTTGCCTGTAAACCAACTAAGGTAGGAATATCTGCACGTTCTTGCAAAATATTAGTTCTCCTTTCCCGGAAATAATCAGCCTGAATCTCCAAACATTCAAGCAACTTCAATTCAATACCGGTATTCAGTTTATGAGAAATCTCCCAACCAATCTGATTATCTGCATAACGGGATATAGAAATGCCATTAAAAGTATTCTCGAAATCAGAACCAAATGTATACCCCTTACCACTATTATTCATATTTACCTCTGAAAGATAAAAGAAGCGGTCGTCAGAAATGGCATCATTACCAACCAAACCATAAGATGCCTTTAGTTTAAACATCTGGACAATTTTTTCCCAATTTAAAGACTTCCAGAATGCCTCATTAGATATAACCCAACAATACCACCGGATGGGAAAAATCCCCAACGATGATTTTTATCAAATCGTTCGGAACCATTATAACCAAAGTTTAATTCTCCAAAGTAGCGATCGTCATATCCATAGGAAAAACGACCGGCCAAACCTAAATTTCTTCGAGGCAATGAATTCTGCAAGGTATTTTCATTTCCATTCAATCCTTCACGTGCCATATACACCAACATTCCACTCACAGTGTGTTTATCATCAAACGTACGATCATACGATATGGCAGATTCCAAATAAAGGGCACTCGAAACAGTTTTACCACCTTGGGAATATCCTAGATAATCTGTTCCTTTATCTGGATTCAACGCTGCTAAAGCATAGATATCTTTCTGTTTATCATACATTCCTATTGAATAATAGAAAGGAGTATAACCACGAGTCAAGTCAAAATAAGAGTTTCTGGTAACATTTCCCAAAATTCGAAATTTCAGACCTTCCGTAATCATTTTCAAATCTTGATTTAACTGTAATTGTGCATTAATTACGGTTGTATTTGATTCCTTATATCCTCTCAACATTTCAGCATACGGATTCATATATTCTGCATTTGATCCATAATTACCAAAAAGAATGTGATTTGCAAATTCGTTTGCTGCATCCGGTACATAAGTAGCCGGAAAAAGCACTGGATTCGCTTTTATTGCTTTACTATACATATCGGCACCGCCATCCAATGGACCTTGATAATCATCAAATGTTCCACTAATACGAACATCAAGTTTAGTCGTAGGAGTAACATTTATATTGACATTCGAGCGAACTGTATATTTATTCAATTGAATATTATTGTTAAAACTATTTACCGGATCTACATTCAAAATACCATTATCACGAGCATAAGAAAGTGCTACATAATAACGAGCAACTTTTCCTCCTCCACTCAAATTTAAGTTACCTCGTTGATTCATGGTGAAATCTTTAAACAACATATCTTTCCAATCTACCACCGGATACACATAGGGGTTCAAACCGGCTTCACGAGCTGCTATATCGCTATCAAAATAAGGAAGAGCGGTTAATGGGTCACGTGTACGAACGGCTTCGTTATGCAATTTCATAAAAGTAATTGGATCTGCCACTTTAGTATTACTCACTGGTGTCGAAATAGAATTTTCAATACGGAATGACAATTTCGCCTTTCCCTCCTGCCCCTCTTTAGTAGTTACCAAGATAACCCCATTAGCACCACGTGCGCCATATAATGCTGTTGCAGCCGCATCCTTTAATATAGAGAAGCTCGCAATATCGTCCGGATTTAAACGAGACAAATCGGAAGAGGTCAATTCTACGTTGTCAATCAAGATCAATGGATCCGCTTTACCTGTACCAAAAGTAGTAACACCACGAATAAAGAATTCGGCATTATCCTGTCCAGGTTCACCGCTACGTTGGTAAGCAATTACTCCGGCAATTTTACCGGCAAATGCAGTTGTTAAATTACTACTAGGCATTTTCAACTCAGCAGCTTTTATTGTGGAAACAGAAGAAATCACACTTTCCTTTTTCTGCTTAGCAAACGCAACAACAGTCACTTCCTCTAATTCATCTGTTTTCTCTTTTAATGTAATAAATAACTGCTTTTTATTGGCAACCGCAACCTCTTGGTCTTGCATTCCCAGATAAGTAAATATCAATATATCAGCATCTTTAACATCGATGGAAAAAGAGCCATCGATGTCAGTCGTTACCCCCCGGGGGGTTCCTTTCACCTGAATGGCTACACCAGGCAAAGGTTCGCCCAGTTGATCTACAACTTTACCGGTAATTTTTTTTTGCTGCTGTGTAGCAGGAAGCGTTTTTGCAGCTTTTTCCGTTCCACTCTTTTTAGTTATGTAAATCTGCTTATCTACAATATTATAAGCATTGTCGGTTCCTTCAAACAGTTGATCCAGTATTTTATCGACCGTTTGTTTCTTGACATTAATTTTAACCCGTTTGTTGGCATCTACCACTCCTTCATAATAGAAAATGACAAACTCACTGTTTCGTTCTATCTCTTTAAAGGCTTCCTTCAAAGTTTTGTTGGAGAGATTCAACGATATCTGAACTTTCTGAGAATAGGCTATTGCTGTAAAATCGACAGCCCATCCAGATACTGTTAGCAGACAAGCTGCTATTAGACATATTAATTTTCTTAATCCACGTATTTCTACGTTAATTATTCGTTTGTTTTTCATACATTTGTATTGATTATTAATTTAACTGGAAAGAATCTTCGCACAATTCTTTCTTTTAAAGTTACAGCCGGATAATACGCACTATTATCCGGTTTTGTTTTTCAAGGCTTATTTACATCATATTCATATTCGTTTTAAGGTTTAACATTAACTGATATATACTCACTCTCTATTGTAAAATTGACCGGCATGGTCGACTCAAGCCCTGTCAATATTTTTACCATATCGTCACCCAGATTCAGGGAGCCGGAACAACGTAGTACTCCTACCTCAGAATTATAAGTAATTTTTTTGCCATAATAGTTGGACAACTTATCCAAAACAATGGAGAATTCTTCATTATCAAATGTGTAATATCCGTCTTTCCAGGAAATATAGTTTTCTACATTTACTTTCTTTATATCGGTAGCTCCTTTTTCGTAAGTCAGCCGATCGGAAGGCTTCAAAACGGATTCGACACGGTTGTCTGTGCGTACATTTACTTTTCCTGAAACAAGAACCACAGAAACATCCTGACCGGCCTCATAAGCCGAAACATTAAATTTTGTTCCTAATACGCGGATATCCATTTTCTTGGATTTAACGGTAAACGGACGTTTCTTATCCGGGCTAACTTCAATATAGATTTCGCCGTCTACATATATTTCGCGTTTCGTATCTTCAAAAGTAACCGGATAGACAACCCGTGTGTTTGCATTCACCCAAATTCGTGAACCGTCAGCCAATTCCAGGAAAGATCGTTTCGCGGCCGGTACGATGAGTTGGTTGTAAACAGGTTCATTCTTTTTATTTATTGTAGTGGTATTTTGGGTGGTTTCTACTTTTTGTGTGTTAATATGTAATTCGCCTTGCTTGCTATATTGCAAACGTGAATCTTCTTCCTCTATAGTCACTTTTTTCTCATCGGCTAGAATCAACTGAACAGTTTCTACCGGATTTGCTGGTTTTTGTACTTTCTCGATTGCAGTCAGGTTGTCATTCACATAAAAATTGGCATAATAATATCCGCCCACTGCTAATAATAAGACTGCTACAGCCGCCACCGAAGAATACCAATATCTGAAGAATCGTTTTTTATTATTTGTCTGGCAAATCTG
>PPYF01544754.1_pt1 | contig 24732 bp, 25 predicted proteins | sample 1559871 | NCBI WGS metagenome assembly PPYF01 (sample SAMN08240021, study PRJNA423297) | Human gut metagenome, whole genome shotgun sequencing project. | reverse complement strand
CGATCCCAGTAGTGAAGTCCTTTTGTGTTTTGTTTGTGTACTATGGTTTTCTATGGGAATTTCATTTCGCTGCAAGCCTATTATATTATAATTTACTTATTTTTATTGTTTTAGTTATTTCTTAATTTATTTTTATTTGTTTTTTCAATGGATTAAGAAATAGTTAAATATTATTTTATACATAAATATTATTGCCGTATCATTTTTTAATGACTGATGCCTTCGGTCCTTCTATGAGGAAAGTTGATACTGTCAATGATTAGGAGAAACCCAGCATTAGATAGGCTGCCCGTTTCGAGGGTTACTCGAGGAGGGAAGGGTATTCTACCGATGATTCAAGAGAGTTAGTATACGGGCAAAATTCAAATTTAAAGCTTATTTATTTGTTTTAATTATTTAAATTTAATAGTTGATTATTTTAATTGGTTTTTGCAGTCTATTTTTTTTTTAACGTGTTGGTTTGTCTGAAATATCGGATTTTAGTCGTGTTTTTTCATAGAGTTGCAGTTGGCAAATGTTTATTATTGATGAGATTAAGATATTAATTATATTTTTATTATATTTCATTGAACCAATATTTGGAAGTATGTTTTTTTTTCAAAGTACTTGCAATTGTATTTTAATCATCATATTAATTGGTGGTCATCATGTTTAAAGTTTTTATTAGTAGTAATCAGACAGAATTTGAAAAAGAACGCCAATTCATCAAGAAAGAATTTGAAGCAGATTATTTTTTAAAATCATTTTTCAAAGTTTTCCTTTTTGAAGATTCACCCTCTTTTGGATTGTCTCCTGAGACAACATACTTTGAAGAAGTTAGAAAATCAGATGTTTACATTGGTTTGATTGGATCGGACTATGGAACCATTAAAGATAATGGATTATCTCCAACTGAAGAGGAATATGATGAATTTCATGCATCTAATCCTGATTCATTTTTCTATATCCAAAATGTTGATAAAAGAGATGCTGAAAGTGAAAGGTTCATCTTAAAAATCCAGCCGGATAATAAATACTCTTTTTTTGACACCAATCAAGATTTGATTGATGAAATCAAGAAAAGTCTGGTAAAATATATTGAAAGAGGACAAAAAGATAATGATAACTTCGACAAAAAGCTCATCTTAAACTCATCAATCGACGATGTTGACGATGAGGCATATGGATTGTTTTTTGATTTATTAAAAAATGATGATTCATTCACTAAACTAAAAGATATAGATAATAAAGCATATCTGTTGGAAAGGATAGGTGCAGGTGAAATAGTTAATGGTGTTTTTCATTTAAACATTGCTGGAGCATTATTCTTCGCCGAGGATGTCAACAAATTTTTATCTCATGAAATCAAGATGGTGAGATTTAAAGGAATCACTAAATTCGATGCAATTGATCGGTTAAATTTTAAAGGTTCGCTTCTAATGGGAATCAAAGAATTTGAAAGATTTTTTAAAAAAAATACAAATTCTGGATTTATCATTGATGGAATGAATCGTATTAATATTGACGAATATCCAATAAAAGCAATTCGTGAAGGTTTCATCAATGCCCTTGCACACAGAAACTATGAAAGGTCATCAAGTTTTATAGAATTCTACATATTCGATGACCGCATTGAAATAATAAATCCCGGAAAGTTAAAATATCCATTAACTATTGAAGACATAAAAAATGATGAAGGAATTGGTCATAGAAATGAGAGAATATGTGACATATTATATAAGACTAATTATATGGAACATATTGGTAGAGGAATTTCTCAAATGATTGGTGAGATGAAGAAATCTGGTTTGGAAGAACCAGAATTTAGTGAAGGAAATGATTCATTTAAAGTAATGTTTAAAGGAAATGGCGGAAAGATATCTCATTATGAAAATAATGAAAATGTTATTAATTTAAAAGATTTGGGATTAAATCAACGTCAAATTGTTATCTTAACTGAAATTATAAACAATAATGTTTCCATGACATATGATGATCATATTAAGATGTTCAATACATCAAAACCAACTGCTGAGAGAGATTTTAGAAAATTGGCTAAACTCAATCTGGTTAAAAAGAGTATAGTGAATAGGAAAGTTCAATTCTCATCACCAGATTATTAAAATGATGGACTTCATCAATTTTTGATGGACTTTTTGATGGACTTTTTGATCAAAGAATCAATTAATTATTTACTATAGTTTTTACAATCATTCTCATTTAATAGATTGTATTTTTAATATAATTGGTAGTTAACTGACTTTGATGGACTTTATTCATCCAATGTAAGTTTTCTACAAATCTTTATTGTGTTATTGTTAAAAGAGATTATTGTATCTACAAAATATTATTTTTTTAAAACATGAATTTCTTGAAAAGTCAACTCCATCACATCATCAAATTTTTGAACTAAAACATGTGTAGCATCATCATATTCCACAATATTATACTTATTGCCTGAAAGATTAATGTAAATTCTTAATTCAGATTGATCCACTTTGTAAGACTTTGATAAAATATACTTTGCATGAGGTTTATATGTGTAATTAGTATAATATTCACTTAATTGGTTTGTTTTATAGCAAAAATCTTTAAATTCAAGATATTCATACTTATTTTCTTTCCATGATTCTAACATTAATTCTTTTTTATTTTTTTCATTCAAATCAAGGAAATAATTTATTTTTTTATCAAAATCAATATTTGAAGTAGTTTTTAAATAATCTACTGGTTTTAAAATAACATAAAAGCTATATTTCAAACCTAAATAATCATAACATTCTCTTAATTTGGAAACTATTAATTCTTTTAAACTGTACAGATTATTTTCATAAGTTGAATCATATTCAAATATGAATTCTATGTCTTTCCACAATTCTTCTGGAAAATTTTTTATATGAAAATCAAGTAATGGAGCAATTTTGATAATAATTTCAGATATGATGTAATCTTTGATAAAATTATTATTTGCAACATCAACAAAGTCATTTTTATTTTTTAAAGCGACATCAGATATTCTTTTATGTTTGTTAATTTCAATATAGTCAAAAATTTCGATTTCAGTGAATCTCATGTTTTTAAGGAGTTCATAATTTAATCTGACATCTGCATATGTGTTTAATTTAGGGATTTTGGGTACCCTTACTCTAATTTTATCTGCTCCAACAGTTTCAAGCAAATATTTTAAATTAGATAAAAATAAATCATAACTCCCTTTAGTGTATAATTCATATCTTGTTTTATCCATATCCTTTGTATCCACTATAAAATAATCAATACAATGAATTATATTTTCTATAGATTCTTTTTTAACACTGAGTGATGTTTCAAGTGTGAATTTCCAACCAGTTTTCGTATATTTTTTAATAAACTCCTTGATAAAAGCAGAATATAACAATGGTTCACCACCGCCGAAAACTAAGCCCTCCTCCTGTTGCAAGAAAATAAAGATTATCAAGTTTTACTTCTTCGTATAATTCATCAATAGAATATTTTTTAGGTTCAACTGAACCATCCCATGTGAATGGATTAAAACAATAAGCGCATCTTAAAGGGCATCCCATACAACCAATTAACGTTGAAACTCCATCACATTCAGAGTTTATTCTTAATCTTGAGATTTTTGAAATATTAACATTATGCATAATTATCATTTTCTTTTAATGTGAAGATATTTTTAATATTGATTTTTTCACCAGATTCGTGTTTTTTAATTAGTTCATTTTCAAGATACTCTGGTTCTGCTTCACATTTAGGACAAGTTCCTAACCATTCTCCTTCGAAAGTGCATTTTTCAATATGAAAATCAATATTATTCTCATCTGCGATTTTTTGTCTGAGTCCATTTAATAAATCGCATTTTTCTTTTTCTTTCATTTTAATCACAAAGTTTTATCTGCAACTATATATAGTAATTGTTATTAATTTGTTATTATAAATATTTTATTAAAGGTGATTCAAATGGAATTTTTAGATGAAATAATAGATTTATTAAATTCGGGTGAATTTCAAAAAATAATAGATAGTATTGGTGATTTTTTAGATGAAAATCCAGCATATAAAACTATAGATTATCATCATTTTGCAAATCCTCTTGAAGAAATGTTATTTGATAATTATCTTGGAAATTTTGAATCAATTAAAACACTGGACTTAGATAAACCATTAGAAGATATTTATACTATATATTCAATAGCATATATGAATTTGGGACAAATAAATGAAGCAGAAAAGTATTTAAAAATAGTTAATCAAATTAATCCAGTATCTGCCCCAATATTAATTAGACTATGTGAATTCTATCAATCCAAACATGAAGAAGAAAAGTTAAAAGATTTATGCTGTGATATTTTCAAATATACTTATGATGTTGACATATTAACTTCAAGTTATTTCAAGCTTGCAGATTATTTATATCACACAAATCAGAATATGGAATTATATAATCATCTGTTTAATTTCTTCGTATTCTTAAAATTTGATGAAGAACAAAAACCAGTTAAAGAGGATATTATATACTTTAGCCAAAATAATATTCAAGTTGGTGTTAATCCTAAAATAATTCAACTATTAATGTATTTAATAGCACTTTACAGCCAAAATAATATGTTAAGCAGTTCAGGATACTTTAAAAATATTTTAGATGAAGTTTCTAAATTTAATAATTATTTAAATCATCTTGTTGATGATGAAATAGATGAACAAAATGTGGTTGAATTAAAAAATGAAACGGGGGTTGATAATTCACGATTAGAGGAATTAACAAAAGAAGAAATAACTCCAATAATGCAAATTGAATTTTTAAACATGTTAAAAGAGTCCAGATTATATATGCCGGTTAGTTATAGTGAAAATATGTTTGAGTGTATTGAAAGTGCAAAAGTAGGGGATGTGATTGGACCTACTGTCCAAATTGGGTTTAATATTGAATTTTTAACTGATGATAAAGGAAATAAAGCAGTTCCTTTATTTACTAGTGATGAAATGATGGAAGCTGCAGATTTTAGAAGTTCAACATATGTATTATATATGGGTGATTTGGCAGATATGTTAAAACAAACTGATAGATATTCTTTAATTGCAATTAATCCATTTACAGATTATAATATTAATGTGCCTATGGAAACTTTTTTAAGTTTATTTAATGACGAAAATGAAGTTATTGATATAAGAAATGATGAAATAAGAGAATTGTTACGTCAAGATTCTTTATCAGAAGACAAATTAAATGAATTTGGTGAAAAATTATTAACTTCAATAATGATTACTGGTTGTGTTGATGCTGATGGTACAAATTTTGTTTTAATATGGGATGACGATAATAAACCGCATTTGCCTTTATTCACAGACATTGATGAGTTTAAAAAGATTTTTAATAATTATGAAAGAGATATGTATCCCCAAGCATATCAATTTAAAGACATGGTAAATGTTGCAAATGAAAATATTGTAATAAATCCCGCATCCGAATCAATAATATTGAATCCAGAAATGTTTAAAAGCTAATATGAATATTTCAAGAAATATTCCACATATAAAAAAAATATCTGGAGGGAATATATGAATGATAAATACATGGGGAAAAGAAGAAATTACAAAGTTAAATTATGAATTTAGACAAGATGGAATATATGATAAAAAAACTTCAAAAAAGTTAAAATTAAAATTTCTTGAATATGATCATGGACTATCAATGAATTTTGGTTTTTCAAGACATAATATTAGCATTGATTTTGAAAAAAAGATAATGGAAGGCTGTATAAATAAAAATATGACAAATAAAGATATTGAAATAGTATTTGAATTACTTGAAAAATATCATATTTATCAATTAAATAGTGGAAAATATTGGAAAAAATTAACTTATCATTCGTCATCGTGTTTTGATGGATATGAATGGAGTCTTTATCTAGTCTTTGAAAGAGATAAATATTTGCGGATTTTTAATGGTAATGATTATCCAGATATTTTCACGCATTTAGCTCAGGAGATCATTGATTTAACAGGAAAAGATATTTTAAATGTAAATTCTATCGATGAAAAAGATTTTAAATTTAAAAAATAAATTATTAATAAGATATAAGTATGGAGGCCATATATGTCAAAGCTAAATATTGACCAGAAAACGGTTAAAGAACTTTTCAGTGCTAAAAAAACAAAATTTTTAATTCCAGATTATCAAAGACCATATGCATGGGGTGAAGATGAATGTCAAACATTATGGGAAGACTTATTCAACTTTTCATTTCCAGAAAATAACTGTGATAACTTTGATAGTGAAAGTGATGAATACTTCCTAGGTCCAATTGTCACTTTTAAAAATGATAAAGGAGACATGGAAATAATTGATGGTCAGCAACGTTTAACCACATTAATGCTTTTACTTCGTGCATTCTATGACAAGTTCAAGAACATGAAAGATGATAAATCTGAAAAAACAAGAGAACAAATTGAAGCATGTATCTGGAAGACCGATGAATTTGGTTATGTAAATACAGAAGAATTAAAAATTAATTCAGAAGTTGCAACTGATAAAGATAAAGATGAATTTTTAGAAATATTAAGAACCGGCGATGTAACAAAAGGAAAAAGCAGCTATGCTAAAAACTATAAATTCTTCCAAGACAAAATAAAAGAATTCACAGAAGAATATGTTAGCTATACTCCATTATTACCCCTCAGAATTATGCAAAACTGTATTCTCTTACCAATTGAAGCAGAATCCCAAGATACTGCATTAAGAATTTTTTCAACATTAAATGATAGGGGAAAACCATTATCTGATGCAGACATATTCAAAGCACAATTCTACAAGTATTATTCTGATAAAGGTGAAAAAGAAAGCTTCATTGAAAAATGGAAAGCCTTAGAAGTACTATGTAATTCAATATTCCCTTCATCATCAGGTAGTGCATTAGATGAAATATTCACCAGGTACATGTATTACGAAAGAGCAAAACAGGGTATTAAACAAACTACAACAGAAGCTTTGCGTAAATTTTATGAAAGAGATGGATATAAACTTTTAAAAAATGATGAAACATTTGAAAACTTAATTGACCTAGCTAACTTTTGGAATGACATATATGATCAAAATGTAGAAAGATTTTCCGAAGATGTGCTTAAAAGATTATATGTTTTAAATTATGCACCAAACGGAATGTGGACATACTTCGTATCAGTTTATTATATAGCTAATAGAGATGCTGAAGGAATGCTTGATGATAATGAGTTTTATAATTTCTTAAGTAAGATTACTGCTTTTATCTGGGCATATGCAGTTACCAATCCTGGTGTTAATGCATTAAGAACTCCACTATATCCTGAAATGATAAATATTGTTAACAAACAACCAGTGAAATTTGAAGAATTCTTATTTAGTCCCGAACAACTTGAGAACAAATTTAGGAACTTTGATTTTAAAAACCAAAGGCCAATAACAAAATCTATGTTAACCTGGTGGGCATTCCAAGAACCAGGACAAGAATGTTTACCTTTAGAAAAAACAATAGAGATAGAACATATTTACCCTAGGAATCGTCAAAAAATAGAACAGGGACTTACCAATCCAAACAATATGGAAAGTTTAGGAAACAAATCCATTTTAGAAAAGAAAATTAACATTAGGGCATCAGACTATAGATTCTCTGATAAAATCAAATACTATCAAGGATTCACAACAAATAAAGGTAAAAAAGAAGGTACAGCTATTAAAGAATTAATTAATCTTTCAAAATCTGTAACTGACTTTTCAGAAACTGATATTGGGCAACGTGAAACAAAAATCATCTTGGAATTCATTGAATATTTAAAAGACAATGGATTACTCAAGAACTAATATGTTATTGTAACTATTGATAAGATCAACCTTATCTTTAGCTACACATTTCATAGCATCTTATTGATGTCCTTGTTAGCGTAGTAATTGAAAAACACCATAGAAGAACCCAAAACTCTTATTGAAGTCATTGGTAATTTATCTAGTCTGAATGAAATGGGAGAAATTGATTCTTCTGACATATATCATCATTTTAAGCCCTATAGAGAAGATATGAGAGCATGGATTCATGATATTTCCGAAGGTGAATCTGCATTTGATAATGAAGACATTAATAAAAGACCCCATAAAATTGTTGATGGAGAAATTGTTGTTCATAATAACAAACATGGTGATAAATATACAAGACAATGTTGGGATAAAGTTGGTCCTTGTGTGCATACTTATATGGCTAATCTAGCGAGTCAAAATACAGTCCATCCAGTTGATGATAGAGCATTTTCAATACGTGAATTATTATTAATGAATATTCCTAATAATTTTAAATGGTCTGAAATAAGTGAAGAAGAATTAAATAATTTACCATTAGAAGAAAAACAACAATTTTTAAAGGAAAATGAAGCAAATATAAGAGAATGTATTGGGGAAGCTGTTCCAACTATAATAATGCAAAAAATTGCAAAGAATATTAAAGAAGTATTGATAACTGGAAAAAAATCTCAAAAAAAGGACAAACACGTTTAATCTAATGGACTAAATTTTCATTCAAAATATTAATTTTATTTCCAGTTCATTTAATTATTCTTCCAATAGGAAACTGTATTTCCACATATCTTTCTAAATAAAATAAATAGCTTCCTTTAGCAGTATCCGGAATTTTATTCTGCAGTTCTGATGCAGATGAAGTTAATTTATATTTAGTATAATCACTGTTTGCAACATACCCTATTTTTTTATCTTCAACATATACTGCAATTGCATCCTTATCAAATTCATTATCAGGTTCCTTGACAAGTTTCAAAGGTAAACCTGGATTAAATTGCACATCATTTTTATAATAGTTTATTCCAGTTATTGTAAATAGTTCTGATTTATCATATTTTTTTAATGTTTCAATGTTTCTTTTGAATTTTCTTTCATAGCCAATATAGAAATTTATTGAGTCCCATAATCGTAGATATTGATTAATATCTTCTTCACTATTTTCTCCGGGAAGTGCTTTCATTGCTTTAATGCATTTTTGTTTTGCTTCTTCAAGTTTATTGGATCCGTCGGGAATATCTTTTGACTCTTCAAGTAATTTATGTGCCCATCTAAATAACATTCTTGCCTTGTTGTCATAAACCATATTTCTTTTGGATAATTCCAGTGATTTATTGTAGCAATTTTCTGATGTTGCATACATTTTCAAGCCTTCAAGAATAATAGCTTTCTTATTCCAGTTTTCAGCATGTCTATCATCAAAATCTAATGCCTGATTGATTTTGTAAATTGCATCATCATAGTTTTCATCAAGATATAAATCCCATGCTTGTTTACCTAATCTGTCTGCCCTGCTTTCAACAGGAGGATTATATGTTTCATCTTCATCTTCATCTTCTGAAGTAATGTAACTACCACTGGCACCACAGCCATGACATATGTCTCCTTCATCAACCCAACTTCCACAATTCGGACAAATCCCCATATTTAATCACATCCATAGATATTTCATCAAACTTTGGTTATCCCAAACAGTTTATAATATATTCATCATCATAATTATACATTGTTATTAAATAGGTCATATACACAAAATATAAAAATACCTATAAGAAACTTTAATAAGGGAATAAATAAGATAGTGAGTATGGTGATAAAATATGGATTTTCCTGCCGTGGATGAAAACTGGTACTGTGAAGACTGTGATTTAAATTTTGAATATTGTGATAAACCTGATTTTCTTTTCTGTCCGAACTGTGGCAAAGTTTTAAAAAATGATATGTATCAATATAATTTAGATGGACTTATAGATTCTTTAAATAATCTGGGTAAAAGCATATGTGAAAATTGTGGTGAAGAATTTGACAAAGAATATAATTTCTGCCCATTATGTTCGGAAAAATTAAAAAAAGAAACCATACCATTTGATATTGAAAAAGACAACTCCGTTACTGTTGACTGGAATGGTGAAAAGGCATTGGTATATGACAAATGTGTTTATTTATCAAATCCTCATGCAGTAGGCAGTATTATTGAATGCATATCATCTAAAAATTACACTGATGAGAAACTGGAATGTGACTTTAAAAGAATTGATGAAACTCTTCCCGAGAAACTTACTTATGATGAAGCATATTCCATATATGAATTAAATGGTTGGGGAAACCTTGTTCATATAGAAGAGTTCATATCCAAACTTAGTCAAGACATTTTAGAAAGTGACCAGTTTAAACCAAACGAAAAGATAAATTATATTGAAAATGAAAGATTCAATAGGATTTTAAAACTCCGAGAAGACCTGTATGTTAAATTAATGATTATAGAAAGTGGAATTAATTATTAATCTAAATTTTTAAATAATCCATTTCCTTTTTCAGTTAATCTGTATAATCTTCTTTTTTTGAGTCTGTAAAATTTTATAGGCTTATTTGATTTTTATGTGTTTTTCTGTCCAATTTTCCATTTGGTAGTTTAAAAATGTCAGAATTCCGTTTTTAGTTTTGTATAATTTCTTTATTTTTTCTGGGTTAGTTTGTCTGTAGTAATTCTCGACTTTGTTCGATGTTTTTTCAATATTTTCATCATCTAAGTGTTGTACATATCTGTGAAAGTGATTAATGATGTGTTTTCTTATAAAATCTTTTAATACTGCTGGTATGGCCACGTAATTTTGTAAATATTGTTTAAATTGTCCTATTGCTTCTTTTGTTGAATTTTGTCTGAAACAGTTTTTTAATTCTTGCGCATTTTCATAGATATGTTCTCTTTGTTTTTTGTTAATTTTGTTTCTTCTGCAGTAGACTTTTAATTTGTGATTTATTGTTTGAAATAAATGAAATGTGCATAATTGATGATTTACTCCCATTTCATCGGCTACATTGCGATACATTGAAAATAAATCTGTTGTTAAGCAAATAAATGGTTTATTTTTCGTTGAATCTAAGATAAATTTTTTAGTATTTTTTGGTATTCTGCGACGTACTATTCGTTCTGAGACTGGAACATTAAGTATAGCATCAAATAATGTTAATCTGTAATATCTGACTCCATTAAGTCTTAAAAATTGCTCATCATATAAATAGTAGCCAGAATATTCAAATTTTTCGTTGTTGATTGTTTCCTTGTGATTTTTGTTGGACCAATTCTTGATTGTTTGATGAGATACACGGATTTCAAAGAATATTTCAAAGTATTTACTTATTTTACGAAGTGATTGACATTCAATTTTCATTATTTCAGGTATTTTATCCATTATTTCTTGTAAAAATTGTTTATTTTTTCCAATTAATGGATTGTTGTATATTTTAGAATTTTTTTCCACATTTTTTGCATTGATATTTTGTTTGTTTTTTGTTATTGTGCCTTTTTTGATAATTTTATGAGCTCCACAAACTGGACAAATTGGATTAACATATGAAAATATATTATTTTCGTCTAAAAATAGTTTTTGATTAGTATTTTCAATATTTGGGCTTTTGTTAAGCCTTTCTGAAATGATTTTTTCATAATCAATTTTTTCTTCAGAAAAATCAAAAAGTTTAAGTTGTATGAAGGTTAAATTACTATTGAGGACAAATTTGTTTTGTTTGGTCATAAAACATTATTTGTTCTCACTTATTTAAGTAATTTACTATTTTTAAATCAATATTTTTTAAATTAAAGCAAAATTAGAACGAATTTTCATCGAGGTGAAATTTCAACTGTAAAAAAAATTAATTTGAAAAAAGCCTATAAAATTTTACAGACTCCTTTCACTTATGAAAAATAGTTTCTTTTGAAGAGTTATATATGGGGGATATATTTTTTGAAGTTATTCTCCATCATCCATTTCGTCAAGTTCCTTTTGCAAATCATGGATTTGCATTTCCTTGTAAAATCTTTCGAACTTGCCTACTTCAATGAGATAAGCTGAAACTTCAAGAGCATCTCTATAGGTATAATTGGACTCTTTGATAATTTGCTTTTTATCTTCATCCATGTAGGAGGAGGTATTATTTATATTGGCCATAGCTATTACAACCTGTATATAATAATTAATATAATATTTTATTATTTATTTTATATAAAATTATCAATTGAGTCTACTTAAACCTTCAAAAATTCTATGTTCACATGTCATGGAGTTTGCCTTGAAGTTCTTCTTTTTTAGAAATGATTTTTTTATCGTAGGGTTTGCTTTTTAATATTTCATCTAAACAATTAATTGCTTTTTTATATTCCTTCTGTTCTTCTAAGATAAGTGCTTTATGGATTATTGCAAATTCTGTTGGATAATATTCAATTGATTTGTCAAAATATTCAATAGCATCTTGTTTATTTCCCATTTCATATAATATCTGTGCTTTAAGAGAATATAAATGATTATAACTGTGAGAATCATTTTTATCTATTGTTTGATTAATATACATTAATGATTGGTCATAATCTTCTAACGCAAGATATATTTTTGCTTTATCAAATAGGCTTAATTCTTTTTTGAGCAATTCATCAAAATATGCAATGCCATGATTTTTATCAATTTTTAGTAATGCTTCTCCTTTTGAAATTTCAACATCATACCAATTTTTCTTATTTTTGATTAAAACCTCATAACATTCCAATGCTTTTTGATATTGTTTAAGATTAAAATAACAATCGCCTTTTGATTTAATGGTGGTGAAATTTTCTGGCCAGATGTTTAATGCTTTATCTAGACTTTTAATTGCATTTTCATAATCTTCTAATTCTATAAAGCAATCTGCCTGTGAAATATAGCTATTATCCATAGTGCTATGATATTCTACTTCCATATCCATATCATAACATTTTATTGCATTTTCATAGTCTCCAATGCTTTTTAAGTTATCTGCTTTACATCGCCATTCATATTCGCTTTTTGGAAAAATCAATAATGCGTTATCACATTCATGTATTTCAGATTCTAAATCTCCACAATACAACCTCAAGTCTCTCCAAAGTTTGATATCATAAGGATTCAATAAAAGTGATTTTCTTAAAGATTTAATTCCATCTTCCTTATTATCATTATAACATAGAACTTTTCCTTTTTTCTCCCATGTCTTTGAATTTAAGGGATTGATATCTAATGCTTTTGTATATGCTGTGATTGCCGAATCATAATCGCCTAACTCGTACAAAACATCCCCCTTAGCAATTAGGGATTCTTCATTACTACCATTACACTTAACTAAAATGTCTTCAAAATAATATTTTGATTTTTCTTTATCTGTGTTTTTTAAGATTTTTCCTTTTAAAACTAGGGCTTCCAAATCATTTGGATTTATTTCTAATGCTTTTTCAATGCAGTCCATTGCTTTTGTGTAGTTTTCCCAGTAATCATCATTATGGAGATTTGCTTTGTTTTTCCAAGCACAAATATTTTCATTGTTGAATTTTATAGATTCATTAAATGCATTAAAAGCATCATCTTTTTTAAACTCTTTAACTAATCTCTCCCCAAGTCGATTAAATAATTCTGATTTGAATTTATTATCATCATCTGAAGGATATAAATTATAATCTATCTTTTCATGTCCGCAATAAGGACAGAATCCATAAAAATCATCGAAAAATTTTAAACAATTAACACATCTCATGTTTGCACCCGTTTAATATGTCATTACCATATTTTTTATATAATTTCAAATCTTCTTCACCGATTGATCTAACATTTAACATGTCTTTACCTGTTAAATCTATAATTTCAAAAGCTAGGTGCGTAAATATATCTGGATAATCATTACTGCACCCAATAGACCAATGTTTATCATCTTCAAAGACTAAATTTAAACGCCAATTATATCCATCAAATCCCATCCACTTATGATAAATTAGTTTCTGCCAATATTTCTCATCATCAAGTTGATAGATATGATATTTTTCAATTAAATCTAAAATTACAGTTAATTCCTCGTCAGATAGTTCTTTTTCATTAATAAAACAACGGAATGTTTTTTTATCAAAATCTACTGAAAAACGATATTTTGAAAACCCAAATTCTAAAACAGCACCATGCCTATAAGATAATGATTTTAATCTTAATTTTTTATTTGTCCTTTTATCATAAACTCCATCATCTTTAAAATCATAATGGAGGTTTGTAATTACCTGTTCTGAATTAGCAATGTTTAAAATATCGAATCCGACTAATTTATTTAAAGATTTTCCTAATTGAATCCATGTTTGAGGATTATATTTAAAGTCATAAGAAACTTCACCTTTAGGATATGTGACTCTAACTGAATTTTCAAAACTTTCATATAATGACCAGCATGTTTTGTGTTTGGATTCAATTAGTTCCAATTGAAGAAATTCTTCTAAAAAATCTTTAAATTTAGAGGAATCTAAGCTAATTTCGTTTTTTGGGACATTTTTAAGAGATAATGCATATATTCCTAAAACATCATCATTATTGAAATCCACATTATAATGTGTATCTGGAATTAATTTTTGATTGATGCAGTCAATTTCAAATCTGTTGTGCAAAGTAACTCCAAAATCAATTTTATAGGATATTTGAATTTTTTTAATTTCATTTCTGACATTCAATAAATGTTTCTGGCCAAATGACATTAAAGACTCCTTATTTTCGATTTCGCCAATTTTCAAATAATCTTTTTTTAGATTTAATAAAGCTTGTCCTAAATGAATATAAGTGTCAGGATAAGCATTGTCCCCTCTTAAATTTAAAACTTTACCATCTTCAAAAATCAGTTCTAAAAACCATGAATTACCATTAAAATCATTGAAATCATCATGTTTTGTGATATTCTCATTGAGATCTTTGTGATACCATTTATAAATACCATAATACTCAAGTAATTCACAAACTTTTGAAAATCTTTCATCATCATCAGATATTGTGAAATTGAATGCATTGGACAAATCATTTAAATTAGAAATATGAAAATTAACTTTCTTTAATTTTAATTTATTACTGTTCTTTTTATCGTATACTCCATTGTATCCAATATCATAATGAAGTTCAGTAATCAAGTCCTTCTGATTAATATTTAATAAATCAAATCCTAATATCTCAATCAATAGTTTTCCGAAGTCTATCCATGAATCCGGAAATCTGTTTACATACTCCTTATTATGCCAACTAATCTCATCTGATAGATATTCGTTATTGATAAAAATATCGTTTAAATTCCAGATTCCCTTGATATTGTCATCACTATCATATCCAAATTTTTCATATTCCAATTCAATTTGATTACATTGGTCTTTAGTCAAATTGAAAGATTTGTCTGGAATAATAAATGATTTAGCAATATTATCATTTTCTTCACTAGTATAAATTAAATTCTTTCTATTATCTTGTGTAATTCCCTGTGAAATTAATTTAGCTTCTTTTTTAGATAAATCAAACATGAAATAACTTTGATAGTGTTGAAAGCCCAAATTATACATTTGTGATATTCCAATTCTTCGGTTCAAAATAACCACCTTGTGTGTTGCTTGTTAATATATTTTTTAGTTCAAATACATTAAATTTACTTATTAATCAATGAATTAATTCTCGTTAATGTTAGTATTTAAAATTGGTTCTTGGCCAAATAATAAAGCTTCTTTAACATTAACAATATCTTTTTCTAATCTATTTTTCAGTTCAATTACTTCAGAATAAATCTCAAGATTATTCTTTTTTAAAATCATTGGAGTATCTATTTTTTTTCATCCTCAGAAATGTCATTCAATTCGTAAATTCTTTGAACATGTCTGTAATTAGATGCTTTTATTCCCCCACAAAATGGGTCTACCATGATTCACCTCTAATTATATTATATCTTCAAGACCTATATCCTTTAGAATGATGTCTAATTTGTTTCCCCATATTCCATAATAATATCCTAGCATTAATTTAACATAAAAATTCCATGATGGGCCTCCAAAATAACCTGCATCTTCATGAGAATAATATTTTTCAATATATTCATCTTCACCATTGAAATAATCAATTCCAACAATTAAGCTATCGAATTCCCTATATTTATTTACAAACGCCAAAACTTTATTTGTTTCAACATTAGTTTCTTCACTATACGGCAGAATTTCATTGATGGTGCATATATTACTTGGATTTTTAAGATAGAATTTCTGTCTTTTTTCTAAAAATAGATTCGATAAATCATTCAGATTTTCCAAAAAATCCTTTGGTATAGCTTCCTTATCAAATTCTGCTAATTTTTCCATTAACCCTCTATAGTTATTTTCAATTCGTTTTTTATTATAAATAATAAATTTATGCGTGTATTTGCTTTCATGTTTATTATTTTGAAATATTTTTGCTTATAAAGGTTTTTTAACAGGAATCAATTAATCTAAAATGATGACTTAATCCATTCAAACATGACCAAAACTCAATTTTTCATATACTTTGATGCATTTAATTAAAATAGCAATTAATATAATTTAATTTTCAAATGTATTCTATAATTTAATTAATCCTGAAATTAATTTAATTAATTTCTTAAATCTTGGGATAAATTGAAAAATTAAGTTTTCATTAAATTTTTAAAAAGTTAATAAAATAACTCTGATTCAAGTTTCACTAAGATTAGACCACACAGTTAATCTGAATTATCCTACGGCATGAATTAAATTAAAGTATTGATTAAAATTATTGATGTTAATCATACAAGCATGTGTTTAATTAATCATTACTTGAATTATTTTTGTGGTGAAATTTGTTGTATAAATTGTAAATTTGAAAAAATAGTTAAAGAATTTTAGACAGTTTAAATTGCAAAATTATGGCTTATTGGGCTATGTTAATGTAAAAAAAAGATAAAGAGTTAATATAACATTAACTACTATACAAATCTGTGAATATTCAAGAAGGATCATAAGCTATGAGGTAGCCATCTTCACACCATAATAATCTGACATTTCCTGAAGTTGTATCTGCCACTGCAGCAGGATCTCTGTTAATCCAGTTTCCTCCAGTATGTTTTTTATGTTTCAGTCTTAATCTGATATGTCCTGTTTCGGATACTCTGCATTTGACATGGACAAACTGAACTTCATAGCCTAAGCTTTTAGCTATTCTGTAATAAACCTGCCCCCAGTTCACACAATTGGAACCTTTACCCTGACTGGCATCATTGAGTGTTTTCTTGTCTGTATTTTGCGAATCAAAGTATTTACTGTACAATCTCTTTTTAGCTATTACCGTTAAGGCCTCATCAATGGTGTTTCCTTTGAAGCTGAAGGTTTTGATAAATAGCTTCATTGTGGAATCATTAATCAGGAAGTTTGGACATCCTATAGACAATTGCAGGAAGCCTTCCATTTGCTCTGATATATGCTTCAGTCCTTATGGCTATGTCCACATATTCAGCCTTGTCAATCTGTTCGCCATTTTTAAGTGTCACGTAATTTGGAAGGAAATCCAATGACTTGTTAAGACCATTGTATACATTGACAATAGCTTATCGTTTCCCAGTTTCTTTGCTTTCTTTTCTATATCGCTATAACTACCTTTTAATGTTAATATCTGGTAATGGTCACGTTTTTTGTACTTCTTTTTGTTTTGGAGTAGCCAGTATGCTATTGAATTCATAGCCTGGCAAAAACTTGTCCAATTAATAGATTTATTATTTGACATATTATATTATTTATATAAACAGGATAATAAATTTGCTGGAACATATATCAGCATAGCTCCAGTTTAAAAATTTCATGCATAAAATATTTAAAAACAATCAATATTCCATTAAAGAAGAAAAAACAAATAATATATTTGTTTTAATCAACATACAATCACATGAAATAAATTATAATAACACTTTATGAAACTTTTTGAGAAATTCAAAATATGAGGATTATGTGGATTTTTATGATGGGCATTTATTGTTTCAAAGATTTAAAAAACAATGATGAAATCGTCTATATTGGTAAAGACTCAAATATTGGAAAAAATAAAATGTATTATGCTCATATAGCCCCATCCAAGTATGATGCACAACCAATAAATAGAATTGTTCAAAATAATCCTAATAGATACAAATATGAAATTTTAAAGAAATTAAAAAGGGATGACTATCATCCAAATCTTTTAAGTGCATTGGAAATGATTTATATTAGGAGACATAGACCAAAATTTAATTACACTCCTGGAGGGGACGGTGCGAATTTTGGAAAATACCATCGTGAATGGAAAGATTATGCAAGAATCGTTAAAAGAAATATAACTAATAATAAACAGAGATATTGTATAAAATTTGAAGGAAAAGTAATTAAACAAAGTTTTTATCCTATAAAATTAATTAATTGGTTCGAAGACGAATATCCCGATGAAATATTAGTATATGATGATGAACTTAAAAATATTGAAATTGAAGACTATAGTGGTGCGAATAATCCTAACTGGAAGGAGTATGGCCGAATAATTAAATTGGGAATAGGACATAATAAACAAGTATATGCAGTTAGATTTAATGGTGAAAATCTTAAACAAAGTGTTGACTTTGATTGTCTTATAATGTGGTTTAATATACATTATCCTGATGAAGAATTAAGATATGATGATGAAGAAATTATTTGTAATTTTAAAATCAATAAGGATGCATTTACACTTTATACGCTCCCCGATTATGCTAAAATTGTTAAACATGGAATAGTAAAGGAAACTAATAAACAAACATACGGCATATCATTTAACGGTGAAATTATTAAAACAAGCATCCATCCTCAAAAATTAATTGATTGGTTCAAAAAAGAATACCCTGAAGAGATAATACTCTGCAGTTTTGAATCAGACCCAAATTATCAAGAGACTTATCCACGAATTACCAAATCAGGACATAAAAATGGTAAACAGAATTATGCAATTTATTTGGATGGTAAATATATTAAACAAAGTATTTTTCCTCAAAAATTAATTGATTGGTTCGAAGACGAATATCCTGATGAAAAATTAGTATATGATGAAGAATTAATATCTGATGAAAAAAGTAAACTTTATGAAGAAGAAGCCCGTAAAAATAGGAGCGAATCCCATAAAGGTGAAAAATCACATTTGTGGGGTACTTCCATAATTGAAGAATTTGGAGGTATAGATTTTTTAAAATCTCGTGCTAAAGAAGGCAAAACACAAGAAGAAGTTGCAGTTGAAATTGGCAAAGATAGGATGGCCATTAGAAGTTACTTGAAAACAAGAGGAACATCTTGGGGAGAATTAAAAGAGAATAAATCTATCGGTTCAATTATGGATGATTGGGGTGGTGTGGATTACATGAAAGATGAAATTAAAAAAGGCAGATCAATGGAAGATGTTGCAAATGACATTGGATTATCCTCACAATCACTGCGTAAATATTTAAAAAAAAGAGACACCTCTTGGACAGAATTGACCAAAAATGTCCTTATTGTCAGAAATGGTTCTATTGTTGATGAATATGGTGGAATTCCTTTTATAAAACAATGTATACGTGAAGGCAAATCTCAACAAGAAATAGCTGATGAAATTGGGCGCGATAGAACATTAATCCAGAAATATTTAAAATCAAGAGGAACATCCTGGAAGGAATTAAAAAAAGAAACATGATTAAAACTTAAGATTTATCAATGTTTCTGTTATGAATCCACTCACGATGTTTTCCAATAGCTACTCTTACAATAATCTCAATCAAATCAGTTTCATCTTTTTTTTGAAATAATAATACGTTGGTCCTTCAAGCATTAATCTTAAATCATAAAATGGTTTTGGTTTAACTGCATCGGGATTCATCAGTCCGTAATTCTTTAATATCTTTACATTATTAGTTTCATATTTTTCCAGTTTGGATTTCTGGACTTTAGTGGCGACAGTCTTTTCTTTTCTGTCAAATAACTTAGCTATTTGTGATGTGTCAATAAGAATACTGGATTCTATTAACAGTAATGTTATTTCTTTACCTTTGACTGTTATTGTTGCGGGATGTGAATTTTGGCTGTCTAGAATCAGTTTCATTTTATTGTCTCCGATATATAGTATGGCTGCTTTTTGAATAAATAAATAATGGGGGTGATTAACCCCGCTGTTATGCTCTGAAATTACCTTTGATGATTCTGTTAGGTGCATTCATCAAAACACTGACAGAAAAAAGTATGAAGGGCTTTGTATACATCGGCAGTTCATCACGGATGTCCTTTCTCATGAATTCAATCAATGGATAGAAGTCATACATCTCACCGTCAGGACCTAAAGGTGCAACGGTTGTTCCTGTAGTTCTTGAATATAATAATTTCATTCCCTGATTGATGTAGTCCATACTGATATAGGTCTTGTCACCCATCTCGGAACCTCCGTCACAGACTGCTGTTCCCAGGATGTCGATGTTGTCAACACCGTAATAGCTTTTAATCAGTTTCACCGGTTCGACTTTTCTGTTGTTTGCGAATATGTCTGACTTTAATGTGGTTAATGATTTGTAGATTACGGCCATACTGTTTAAGTTGGTAAAGCTTCCTGCTGATTCCTTAAATTTCTCCTGAGCTTTAAGGATGGTCATACCTGTATCGTCACAGTCTTCAAAGTCATAGGTTGCAACTTTACTGGAATTCATTATCATGTCAATGGCAGCTTTCTCAATACTTCTTCCGATGAGAATACCGACGTCCTGAAGCATATCATTAACGGAGATTAAATTGGAATCAAGCATCTGAGCAGAAACGTTTAATACTCCACCTATAGTGTCAATGGAGATGGTTTCTGAGATCGGTTTTCTGACATTCAGTTCCTGTAAAGTAGCACCTGGAGCAATGTCTTTAGCTTCCCCTAGAACACCGGACTGAATAGCTTCCTCGATATTTACTCTCTGTGATATGTAAGTGTAATACTGTGAGTTTTCCTGTATTTCCTGCTTTGGCAAAAGCCTTGTGAATTTCATCCATTTGGCAGAAGTGTCCGCTACAATCTGTGCTATCACTTCATTCTGTACTTTAGCATCATTCCTTTTAGTTAACATTAACATTCACCCCCTATGGTCTGCAGGTGCCTTTCAAGGCAAGTCCAGGCTTATTTAATAATATTCCAACTTTGCTTTGTATGAATAATTTTGTATACTGAGGAAGTTCATCATAGATGTCTTTTCTCATGATTTCGATGATAGGATAAAAGTCTGCAATGTTTTCATCGCTTGTGATTGGTGCAAGGGTAGTTCTGGAAGATTTGGAGTACAGTACTGTTAACGGTGCATTTCTTAAATCAAAACCAATATACTCTTTGTCACCTATCAGTGATCCACCGTCAGCCTGTGTGGTTCCTAAAAGATCGATATTGTCAATACCATAGTATTCTTTAATTTCTTCTACAGGCTGAACCAGCTTGTTGCTCATGTAAGCCAACTGCTTTGCATAACTTAAGGTTTTGTAGGATTCGGCCATTATGGTTAAATCAGCACCTGCACCGGCATTGCCTTTGAATGCTTCCTGGGCTTTGATGATGAATTTGCCGTATGCTTCCATAGTGTCTTCAGTCTGTTCGGTATTGTAGACAGGAACGTTTTGTGAGCTCATTAATGTATCATAAATGTTATATTCAATACGGTTGGCAATAATGGTAGCAACGTCGCCCAATAAATCTTCAAATGAAAAAATGTTATTTAATATAAAACATAAAATATTAATTATGAAAATTAATGAAGAAACAAAAGTTAGAAACCAAGGTGAGATTTCTCTTATCACAACAATACCTAAAACATATGTTAAGGCATTAAAGATAAAATCTGGAGATACATTAGAATGGATACTGGATACTGAAACCGAAAAACTAGAATTACATATAATAAGGGGCTAAAATGGATAAAAAATTAATATTAGAAAAAGCATACGAAAATATTATATCTGGAATAATTAATGCATTATTACCTATAATAATACCATCAGCATATTCATATTTAACAAAAACACCATTAAAAACAATATACGAACTTCCATTTTACATTTATCTGCTACTATTTGTACCATTACTATTTTGGATAATACGAATTTTAATAAAAGCAAAAATGGAAGAAGGTGTTGAATATTATTTGCCAGATTATACAACCAAATATATTAATTATGGTCATATAGTCTACAAAGACATATATTGGATAATTCAAATTCCAAAAGAATATCACGGAAAATCTATTTCAATTGTTAAAAATCATTTAAATGTATCGGAAGAACCAAAATGCAATAAATGTAAAACAAAATTAGAATTCACAAAACATGATATGTGGTATACTTGGAAGTGTGTTAATTGTAATTTTGTAAAAAGGACATTAATTGCACCGGATAGATTATATTCAAGAGTAGAAAAAAAATTTGAAAGATGGTTAGAAATAAAAGAAGAAGAAAAGAAAAAATTCATAAATATATTATATATTATCAACACTAATTTTAAAACTTCATATGGAGAATATGAGTTAAAGTTATTGCAAAAACTAAAAGATAATATCCTACTAAATAAAGAATTAGTGAATGAAATAGATAAAAAAAATAAAGATGAAATAAAATCATTATTTCAAAAATATTATAATAAAGAATTAAAAAACAAAACAAAATCCAATGAAAACTTTTACAACGATATTGAGAACAATATTGAACTGAAAAATTTTTTAGAAGAATTTTTAATTGACGATATCTATGAAGAACTTAAATTTGTAAATTTAATAAATCATAATTAAAATTATCTATACCTCAAACATTTTGAAAACATCCAAGATACTATAAATTAACATAAATTTAAGATATAAAACTAATACTTAACAGGTCGTGTGAAAAATGTTGCCGATTGGAGAATTATTGAACCCCGGAGTTTTGGGATTTTATAAAAGTTGTGAAGCAATTCAAATATATTTAATTGATAATCGGGAAAATTGTGAAAAATATAAAAATATCTATACCATTTTTACATTTGAAGAAAAAGAATTTGATAAATTACATAGTGAATACCTTTCTGAACGTAAGCGAATTGATAGTGATTTCACTTTAGGTTTTTGTAAACATCATTTTTCTTTAAATCAAGCTATTGATATTTTTAATAAACTTGAAAAAAATGAATTTGAAGAAGACTATATTGTTTTAAAAGGTTCTTCATTGAAATTGCTTTCAAAACAATATATTTCCCCAGATGAGGAAAATAGATTAAATAATATTTTAAAAAATAACTTTTTTTCAGGTTCTTATATTTATGAATTCTTTGAAGAAGATAAATCTAATTTTGATTATTTTAAAAATAATCCTGACAAACATGAAAAATTAGTTAATAGAATCCTAGAAGTTTTACCTTTGGATTTTTCACTAAACGATGATAGATTTGGTAATTATATTTTTCAATTGCCAATCACAATTTTAAATTTAACTTATCATGCAAATGATAATTTTGATGGTATTTACATTGATTTTGAATGGAATAACAAGTTAGATACAATTCCGGAATGTATTATAACAAATACTATTAAAATGGAACATAATTTTTTAAGTAATAATATTGTTGACTATGGAGGTGGCGAAACACAATTTATTGATACTGGTTCATTAGATAAATTAAGTAATTCTTTAATTTGGAGAAAAAATCCTAATTTATTAGTTTATAGTTGCTGCCCAAGGTTTATACGAAGAATTTATGTTACTATTGATGAAAAAGATAAAACTAATTTAATTAAAGAAAAACCAAAAAATTATGTGGACATAATTACTGATACTATAAATAAAAATCAATTGAAATCACAAGAAAATCAAACCAGTTTATTATCCACTAATAAACAAAAAAGGGGCATGGCATTTCTACAAGAGCAAATCAAAAATTATGGTCAAAAAGAAGTTTATATTATTGATCCTTACTTATCTTATAAAGAATTATTAAAATTATTTAGTCCATTAAATCTTGCCAATGTTAAAATTAAAGCAATCACCTCAAAAAATGCTTTAAACAATTCTAATTCCGGAAATAAACTAACTTTAGATGAATTTAAAGAAGTTAATAGAAATAATATAACTTTACACAGCAATAATTTCAAAATAGAATTTATAATTACAGATTATTCTGCAAAATTGCATGATCGCTTTTTAATTTTTCCAAAAACCGGAAAATCAAATTCTAATATTAAAGCATATACATTAGGCACTTCTTTAAATAGAATTGATAAAAATATGCATTTAATTCAAGAAGCAACAAATGGACATGAAATTTTAGGGGAATTTGAAAAAATATGGTCAAAATTTGATGAACCAGAATATAAAATATGGCCAGAGAATCAAGAATAGCTTCAACTTAAATGGTGAAAAAATGATAAATATAAAAAACCTTGATTTAGATGAAATTGAACTTAATAAAGACTTGAATTATCTTTTCCATGAATTATTAAAATTTTCCACTGAAGAATGGGTTTATTTTGAATTTCCATTTAATACTCAATCATTAAGGATTGAATCTATCTTAGATAAAATTGATAAAATAATTTATGAAAACAACAATTCAGAATCCATTAATAATGAAGAATTTCAATTGATTGTCTATAAAACAATTCTCCCATTTTTTAAATATAGTATGAACTATACTGACATTGGTTCCTTTTTAATATTTTACCATATTAATCTTCATTTTCTAAAATTAGATATTTCTGAATTACTTAAAATCCATAACCTAAACGAACAGTTCAAAGATTTTTCAAATAGTTTAGCAGATTTTTTCAAATCATTAAGCATTCCCATTTTGGATATAAAAAACAATAGAAGTTTTGAATTCTATAGTAAAATTATTGAAACTATCAATATTAACGAGACAAAATCTGATATATCC
>PPYF01065443.1_pt1 | contig 24733 bp, 27 predicted proteins | sample 1559871 | NCBI WGS metagenome assembly PPYF01 (sample SAMN08240021, study PRJNA423297) | Human gut metagenome, whole genome shotgun sequencing project. | reverse complement strand
GAAGTGAATTCCGCCCGGCCAAGGTTTTGCCTGCGGCAAAACGCTTGTGCGCCGCACAGCGGCGATGTCATGGACGGCTTGTGCGTCCCGCTTACTTCTTGATTTCGCCGTTAGCGGCGGCAGTCAGATAGGCGTTGATAAACCCGTCAATATCGCCGTCCATGACGGCCTGGATGTTGCCCATTTCGTAGCCGGTGCGGGTGTCCTTGGCCAGGGTGTAGGGCATGAACACATAGGAACGGATCTGGCTGCCCCACTCGATCTTCATCTGCACGCCCTTCAGGTCGCTGACCTTTTCGGCGTGCTGCTGCATCTTCAACTCCGCCAGCTTGGCCCGCAGCATCTTCATGGCGTTGTCACGGTTCTGGAACTGGCTGCGCTCCGTCTGGCAGAACACCACGATGCCGGTGGGCAGGTGGGTCAGGCGGACGGCGGAGGAGGTCTTGTTGATGTGCTGGCCGCCGGCGCCGCTGGAGCGGCAGGCCTGCATTTCGATGTCCTCGGGGCGGATCTCGATCTCGCTGTCGTCGTCCAGCTCGGGCATGACCTCCACGGCGGCGAAGCTGGTCTGCCGCCGGGCGTTGGCATCGAAGGGGGACACCCGGACCAGCCGGTGGACGCCGTTTTCGCTCTTGAGGTAGCCATAGGCGTTGTCGCCCTCGATGAGGATGGTGGCGGACTTGATGCCCGCCTCGTCACCGGCCTCGTAGTCCATCAGCTGATAGGTGTAGCCGTGGCGCTCGGCCCAGCGGGTATACATACGGTAGAGCATCTCGGTCCAGTCCTGGGCCTCGGTGCCGCCTGCACCGGCGTGGAAGGTGAGAATGGCGTTATTGGCGTCGTATTCACCGGACAGCAGCGCTGCCAGACGCCGCTCGCTGATTTCCTTTTCCAGGTTCTCGTACCCGCCGGTGACTTCTGGCAGCAGAGAGGCGTCGTCTTCCTCCTGGGCCATTTCGCACAGGGTCACGGTGTCCTCCCACTCGGACACCAGCCGGTCGTACTTCTTGATGCGGTGCTCCAGGCGCTTGATCTGCTGGGACACCTTCTGGCTGTGCTCGATGTTGTTCCAGAAGCCGTCCTGCTCCGTCTCGGCCTGCAGGTCCTTCAGCTCCTGGCGGTCCTTGGGGATGCCCAGGGCCTTCTCCAGCTCGCCCAGAGTGGGCTCCAGGGCCTGGAGCTTCTGTTTATACTCGTCGTATTCAATGACTGCCATAGTCGGTCGTCTCCTTATCGAAAAAAATTCCTTAGCTTATCTATTATAGCCGGATATGGCTGTTCTGTAAAGGAAAATATACCCGTTTCCGGGAACTTTTCTTCACAGGATGAAGCCGCCGTCGCAGGTGAGCACCTGGCCGGTGATGAAGGAGGCCCCGTCCCCGGCCAGGAAGGCCACGGCGTGGGCAATGTCCTCCGGCGTGCCCAGGCGGCCCAGGGGCGTTTCCTGAGCCAGCTGCGGCAGTACCTCCGGCGGCAGGGCATCCAGCATATCCGTGCGGATGACCCCGGGGGCCACACAGTTGACCCGGATGTGGGTGGGGGCCAGCTCCATGGCCAGGGACCGGGTCAGGCCGATGAGCGCCGCCTTGGTGCAGGAGTATGTCACCTCACAGCTGGCGCCTCGCTGGCCCCAGATGGAGGAGATGTTCACGATGCAGCCCTGGTGATGGTGGAGCATGTGGGGCAGCACCGCCTGGATGGTGTGAAAAGCGCCGTCCACGTTGACGGAGAAGTAGCGGCGCCACAGCTCTTCAGAGATGTCCTGGAACAGGGCCTGACCCGCCACACCGGCGTTGTTCACCAGCAGCGACACCGGGCCGAAGGTGTCCTCCACCCGGCGCACCATGGCCTCCACCTGGTCCCGCTGGGACACGTCCGCCTGGACCATCATGGCCCGGCAGCCCTCCGCCGTCAGCTGCTCCAGCAGCGACCGGGCGCAGTCCTCCCGGACCCGATAGTTGATGCATACGGCCCAGCCCTGCCGGGCCAGCTCCGCCGCCACGGCCCGCCCGATGCCCCGGGATGAGCCCGTTACCAGCGCGATTTTTTCCATGATGTTTGTCCTCCTGGGTGGTTTTGAGGAGAGTATAGCAAAAAAAATGAAACTTGGCAAGAAAACTGTTGACAAATTGGTGCAGACCGTGTAAAATACATACTGTTCCGCGCGGTTAGCTCAGCTGGTAGAGCACATGCTTGACGTGCATGGGGTCACAGGTTCGAGTCCTGTACCGCGCACCATAGCCGAAAAGCCCTGAAACCACTAAGGTTTCGGGGCTTTCGTCATTCTGTCGGCTGACCGCACCCCATCCGAACACCCAGGCGTGTCTTTTGACCCGGCAAAAATATGATATATCGCTCACTGCAAACGGGCGGCCCCTTATGTCTATGGGGCCGCCCGTTTCGCATTATCGGATTGTCAATCAGAAGATTTTTATTTGAACCAAGCACACGAATCTGATATAATCTATTGACCGAACTTACACCTGTGGAGGCGGAAGCGATGGGCGATTGGCATAAGGTTGAATTACAAGAAGATATTGACTTTTTAATGGAGACTTATGGCGGTTTTCATGATTCCTGCATCGTTTCGCTCAGTTTTCAGAGCGGTGCATTCGTTGATAACGATATGGTCATGCATTTTGGAGGCCCAAACGAAAGAATACTGTCCGTTATATGCCAGAGTCAATGGGAGCCTAAAACAATAGAGCTACAGTTCTCGGGGCTACGTCAGATGCATATAGTAGGCTGGCAGGATAATTATCTTTGCCTTATTTTGGACGCATATCTGGCCTTCCACAACGGCTTACTGCCGGGAAGCCCGGATCGGGTGATCGTGTGGTCGGATACGGACTGCTTCGATATTAATAAGATTGATAATTCAATTGCTGAACCGGCAGATACTTATATCGTTGCAAATGAGTTGAGATGGCGAATCTTACAGGAGAATCCACATGATCGTGACAATCAATTCCTTTGAGAAATACCGGGCGTTCATTCTGGACATTTCGCGCGACCCGCTCTTTTGTGACCCACATTTCACATATGACCCCGATAATCTTTACGGTTCGCTGCACCGGAAGCACGAATCCGCATTTGCCGTTGTGACAGACGGGACCGTGCAGGGCCTGTTGGTCAGGCCCGGACTGCCTTTCCGGAAATATGCGGTCCCCCTGCTGGCAGAGGCGGTCAGACGAAACGGGCCGAACCGGATGATGGCGCTGGTTTACACAGACGCGGCGGAGGAAATCGCGGCTTACGCTGCGTCCGGATTTGAGAAAGTCGAGGGGCAGAACAGCGTGTACGCCTCTCATCGCCTTTGATAAACGGGCGGCCCCTGACCGGGGCCGCCCGTTTTCTGCAATTTATGCCTGCCGGTCCGCCTGGATCAGCAGCTTCAGGGCCTCCACGCCCACCTCCACGGCGGAGGTGGTGTCCTCGCTCATGTCCTGGTCCAACCCGGCGGCTTCCCGCTCCTGGTTCCAGATCACATGGAAGCAGCTGCCGCAGCGGCAGCCCAGGGCGTCGGCCACCACAAACAGGGCGGCGCTTTCCATTTCGCTGGCCTTCACGTGCAGGCGCTTCCAGGCCTCCCACTTGTTCAGCAGCTCATAGGACACCGGCATTCTGGCGGGGCTGTGCTGGCCATAGAAGGCGTCCTTGCACTGGACCACGCCGGTTTTCAGGGACTTGCCCAGATTTTTGGCCGCCTGCACCAGGGCGCAGGTGACGTCGAAATTGGCCACGGCCGGGTACTCGATGGGGGCATACTCCCGGCTGGTGTGCTCAAAGCGGATGGCACCGGTGGCCACCACCACGTCGCCGGAGCGCACGTCCAGGTCGATGCCGCCGCAGGTGCCCACCCGGATGAAGGTATCCGCGCCGATGTTGTGCAGCTCCTCCATGGCGATGGAGGCGGAGGGGCCGCCGATGCCGGTGGAGCAGACGGAGACCTTTTCCCCCAGCAGGGTTCCGGTATAGATGGTGAATTCGCGATTCCGGGCCACGAAATGGGCGTCGTCAAACAGGGCCGCGATCTTCTCGCACCGGCCCGGATCGCCGGGCAGAATGACGTAGCGGCCCACATCGCCCTCCACGCAGTGGATATGGAACTGTTTGTCCAGCTTTTGCATAGCTGCGCCTCCTTGATAATTGATCCGTGTGATGCCGTCATTATATCACAGGAAGCTGCCGGGTGCAAATAAAATGCCGGGGCGGGTGCTTATACGTTGCCGTACATAAACAGGTCGCACTTGATCATGCCGTTATAGAGCTTGCGCTTCTTCTTGGCCTGGTGGCCGAAGGTGCGCTCAAACTCCGTGTGGCTGCTGAGGACCAGGGTCCGCCAGGTGTCCGGCAGCCGCTCCCACATTTTGCCGAAATCCCGGTAAAGGGCCTCGGCCTCCTGCCGCTCCAGCAGCCGCTCGCCGTAGGGCGGATTGGTCACCAGCTGGCCATAGGTGTCGTCCCGGCGGAAATTCCGCATATCCGCCACCTCGAAGCGCACCACGTCCTCCACCCCGGCCTTCCGGGCGTTGTCCCGGGCGATGGCCACGGCCCGGGGGTCCACGTCGCCGCCCCAGATGTCGTACTTCCCGTGGAACTCCTTGTCCATGGCCTCCCCGGCGGCGGCCAGCCAGTCCTCGGAGGGCACGAAGCCCCAGCGCTGGGCGTCGAAGCTGCGGTCCAGGCCCGGGGCCCGGTTCAGGGCGATCAGCGCCGCCTCGATGCAGATGGTGCCGCTGCCGCAGAAGGGGTCGCAGAAGGGGTCCCGGCCCCGGAAGCGGGACAGGGTCACCATGGCCGCCGCCAGCGTCTCCCGCAGAGGGGCCTCCACGCCCACGGCCCGATAGCCCCGCTTGTACAGGCCCTCCCCGGAGCTGTCCAGGCAGATCATGGCCTCGTCCTTGAACAGGGAGAACCGCACCTGATACTTGACCCCGTCCTCCGGGAACTGCTCCAGGCCGTAGTGGGCCTTCATCCGCTCCACCATGGCCTTTTTGATGATGGACTGGCAGGCGGGCACCGCGTGCAGCTGGGAGGAGATGGAGTAGCCCTTCACCGGGAAGGCCGCGTCCCGGGGCAGATACTCCTCCCAGGGGATGGCCCGGGTGCCCTGAAACAGCTCCTCAAAGCTGCGGGCCGGGAACCGGCCCAGCACCAGCAGCACCCGCGCCCCGCAGCGCAGGTTGATGTTCAGCCGCGCCAGGTCGGACAGCTCCCCCCGGCACAGCACCCGGCCGTTTTCCACCTGCACATCCCGCAGCCCCAGCCGCCGGATCTCGTCGCCCACCAATTTCTCCAGGCCCAGCAGGCAGGGCACCATAAATGTATGCATATTGCACCTCGTTTCGTGATTTGGGGTCATTGCAGCATGTCCAGCAGCTGCTCCGGGGTGTCCGCCACCAGGGGCGCGCCTGCGGCCTCCAGAGCCGCCCGGCCCCGGAACCCCCAGGCCACACCGATCATGTCCAGCCCGGCGTTCCGGGCGGTGGCCACGTCCACCTCGCTGTCGCCCACATACAGAGTCTCTTCCGGGGCCGCGTGAAGCTGGTCCAGAGCCGCCCGGACCATATCCGGGGCGGGCTTGGGGGCGATGCCCTCCCGCTGGCCCATGGCCCCGTCCAGCTCCGGGAAGAACCGGGCCGCCAGGGTCCGGGTGGTCCGGTCCGGCTTGTTGGACACCACCGCCGTCCGCACGCCTGCCTGCCGCAGCCGCTCCAGCAGCGGCCCGATGCCGTCATAGGGACGGGTCTCCACGCAGTTGTGGGCCTGGTAATAGGCCCGGTAGTCCGCCAGGATTTCCGCCTCCCGGTCCGGGTCCACCCCCTGGGGCAGGGCCCGGTGAATCAGCGGTCCCGCGCCGTTGCCCACGAACCGGCGCACCTCCTCCAGGGTCCGGGTGGGATAGCCGTATTTTTCCAGGATGTAGTTCACCGCTGCCTGCATATCCGTCAGGGTGTCCAGCAGTGTTCCGTCCATATCAAATAAAATCGCCTGATATTTCATGTTGTTTACTCCTTATTGGCAGCCGGGGCTGTATTCTTCCCGGCGGGCCGGGGCAGCTTCCGTAGTAGCCCCTCTGCCTGATTTTTCCGCACAGGACTCATCTCTTTCCGATTTTTCTCGTTCTCTGTCTTTTGGAGTATACCACGCCGCCGGGCATCCGTAAAGCCGGGCGGCGAAAATTTCGCCCTTGGCCGGGCCCGGCATTTTACCGGGATTTTACAAAACACGCCTTTCCGGCTTTACATCCGGCCCGTATCCTATGAACTGTACCGAGGATATCCAAAATCCGTTGAATCGAAAGGAGATTCTGAAAAAATGAAAAGGTTTCTTTCCATGGCCCTGTGCATCGTCATGGCACTGGGCATCCTGGCCGGCTGCGGTCAGAAGGGCAATGACACCCCTAAGAACGACAATAACAGCACCGCTCTCTCCGGCTCCGTGTCTACCAACGGCTCCACCTCCATGGACAAGGTCATCGGCGCTCTGAAGGAGCAGTTCACTGCCGACAACCCCGGCGTCACCGTCACCTATGACCCCACCGGCTCCGGCGCCGGCATCGAGGCCGTGAAGAACGGCTCCGCCGATATCGGCCTGGCCTCCCGGGCCCTGAAGGACCAGGAGAAGTCCGCCGGTCTCCAGGAGACCACCGTGGCCCTGGACGGCATCGCCATCATCGTCAACGCCGGCAGCAAGGTTGCCGATCTGACCGTTCAGCAGATCGCCGACATCTTCACCGGCAAGATCACCGACTGGAGCGAGGTGGGCGGCGACCCCGGCGCCATCTCCTGCATCGGCCGTGAGTCCGGCAGCGGCACCCGGGACGGTTTCGAGTCCATCACCGACACCAAGGATGCCTGCAAGCTGGACCAGGAGCTGACCTCCACCGGCGGCGTTATTGAGGCCGTTGCCGGCAACCCCAACGCCATCGGCTACGCCTCCCTGTCCGCCGTGGAAGGCAAGTCCACTGTCAAGGCCCTCACCGTGAACGGTGTGGCCTGCACCGAAGCCACCGTCCTGGACGGCAGCTATGAAATCCAGCGTCCCTTTGTGCTGGTGACCAAGGAAGGCGTTACTCTCTCCGCCGCTGCCCAGGCTTTCTTTGACTTCGCCACCTCTGCCGCCGCTTCCGACCTCATCAAGAACGCCGGTGCGGTGCCCGTGGCCAAGTAACCACCCCGGGAAGCCTCCCCTGACCCGAATCCCGGGCCAGGGGCATTTCCCGTTCCGGACAAGAAAGGAACCGACTATGCGTTCAAAGAATACAGGGGCCCGTAAGGCCCTGGAAAATGTGATCCACCTGGTGTTCCTGCTGTGCGGCATCGTGGCCGTGGGCTTTGTGCTGGTCATCAGCGTGTACCTGATCATTTCGGGCCTGCCCGCCATCCGCCAGATCGGCCTGTTCAAATTCCTGTTCGGCCAGGTGTGGGACCCCACCAACACCACCACCGGGGCCCAGTACGGCATTCTTCCCTTCATCCTCACCTCCATATACGGCACCGCCGGGGCCATGGTCATCGGCGTGCCCATCGGCCTGATGACGGCCATCTTCCTGGCAAAGCTGGCCCCGCCCAGGGCCGCCTCCGTGATCCGCACCGCTGTGCAGCTGCTGGCGGGTATCCCGTCGGTGGTATACGGCCTGGTGGGCATGATCGTGCTGGTGCCCCTGATCCGCACCACCTTCTCCCTGGGGTCCGGCGCCTGTCTGCTGGCGGCCATCCTGGTGCTGTCCATTATGGTGCTGCCCTCCATCATCAACGTGTCGGAGACGGCCCTGCGGGCGGTGCCCCGGGAGTATGAGGAGGCCAGCCTGGCCCTGGGAGCCACCGCCGCCGAAACGTATTTCCGCGTCAGCCTTCACGCCGCCCGCAGCGGCGTGGCCACCGCCGTGGTGCTGGGCGTGGGCCGGGCCATCGGCGAGGCCATGGCCATCATCATGGTGGCAGGCAATGTGGCCAATATGCCGGGGCTGTTCCAGTCCGTCCGGTTCCTGACCACCGGCATCATCTCCGGCATGTCCTACGCCCCGGTGGGCAGTCTGTATCAGCAGGCCCTGTTTTCCATCGGCCTGGTGCTGTTTCTGTTCATTATGCTCATCAACGTATTTCTCAACGTGTTCATCAAAAAAAAGAAGGAGGACTGACCCATGGAGGAAAAGCTGTCGCCCCGCCGCCGTCTGTATGACAGGGGGCTGCGGTTTCTGGTGTGGCTGTGCGCGGGACTGACCTGCGCCCTGCTGCTGTTTCTCATCGGCTATATCTTCTATCGCGGGGTGCCGGGCGTCACCTGGCCCCTGCTGACCAGCCAGACCAGCTATATCAAAGACACCGTGGGCGTCCTGCCCAACATTCTCAACACCCTGTATATCATCGTGGCGGCCATGGTCATCGTCCTGCCCCTGGGGGTAGGGGCCGCCATCTATCTGACGGAATACGCCACAAACCGCCGGCTGGTGGCCGTCATCGAGTTCGCCGCCGAGACCCTGACGGGCATCCCCTCCATCATCTTCGGCCTGGTGGGTATGCTGCTGTTTGTGCAGCGGCTGGGCCTGAAGGCGGGCATCCTGGCCGGCGGCCTGACCCTGGTGGTGATGATCCTGCCCACCATCGTCCGCACCACCCAGGAGAGCCTGAAAACCGTGCCCCAGTCCTATCGGGAGGGGGCCCTGGGCCTGGGAGCCGGAAAGTGGCACATGATCCGCACCGTGGTGCTGCCCGGGGCCGTGGACGGCATCGTCACCGGCTGCATCCTGGCGGTGGGCCGCATTGTGGGCGAAAGCGCCGCCCTGCTGTATACGGCGGGCTTCGGCCTGGAGCTGGTGGGCTTTATCAAGTCCCTGCACACCTCCGCCGCCTCCCTGACCGTGGCCCTGTATGTCTACGCCACCGAGCGGGGCGAGACGGCCCTGGCCTTCTCCATCGCCACCATCCTGATGGTGCTGACCCTGCTGATCAACCTGTCCGCCTCCCTGGTGGGGCGGAAGCTGCGAAAGAAATGAGGCAATTTATGGAACCCATTCTTGAGGCCAAGAGCCTGAATCTGTGGTACGGGCAGAACCACGGCCTCCACGACGTATCCGTCGCCATCCCGGAGCGGCAGATCACCGCCTTTATCGGCCCCTCCGGCTGCGGCAAATCCACGTTCCTGCGGACTCTGAACCGCATGAACGACCTGATCACCTCCGTGAAGATCCAGGGACAGGTGGACTTCCACGGAAAGAACATCTATGATGCCGGGGTGGACCCCACCCTGCTGCGCAAGCGCATCGGCATGGTGTTTCAGAAGGCCAACCCCTTCCCCATGAGCATCTATGACAACGTGGCCTACGGGCCCCGGACCCACGGCATCCGCAGCCACGCCAAGCTGGACGACATCGTGGAGCGCTCCCTGCGCTCTGCCGCCATCTGGGACGAGGTGAAGGACCGGCTGAAAAAAAGCGCCATGGGCCTCTCCGGCGGCCAGCAGCAGCGCCTGTGCATCGCCCGGGCCCTGGCCGTGGAGCCGGAGGTGCTGCTGATGGACGAGGCCACCAGCGCCCTGGACCCCATTTCCACCTCCAAAATCGAGGACCTGGCCCTGGAGCTGAAGGAGCACTACACCGTGGTCATGGTCACCCACAATATGCAGCAGGCGGCCCGCATCTCCGACAACACGGCCTTTTTCCTGCTGGGCGAGCTGGTGGAGTTCGGCAGAACGGAGCAGCTGTTCTCCGCCCCCGCCGACAAGCGCACCGAGGACTACATCACCGGGAGGTTCGGATAATGAGAAGACAGTTTGACCAGCAGCTGGCGCTGCTGAACCGGGAGCTGATTGAAATGGGCGCCCTGTGCGAGGAGGTCATCGCCCTGGCCTCCAAGGCCCTGACGGAGGGAGACCCCGCCCTGGCCGCCCGGGTGGCCCCCCTGGACACCGAGATCGACCAGAAGGAGCGCACCATCGAGTCCCTGTGCCTGAAGCTGCTGCTGCAGCAGCAGCCGGTGGCCCGGGACCTGCGCCAGATCTCCGCCGCCCTGAAAATGATCACCGACATGGAGCGCATCGGCGACCAGGCCCAGGACATCGCCGAGATCGTCACCTTCCTGGAGGGCCGCACCGCCGAGCATGACGACATTCTCTGCCAGATGGCCCGGGCCACCATCTCTATGGTGACAGAAAGTGTTGACGCATTCGTAAAACATGATACAATAAAAGCAGAGGCGGTGCTTGCCGCCGACGACACCGTGGACGCCTATTTCCGCCAGGTGAAGCAGGCCTTGATCTCCCGCATCGCCGCCGACCCCGGCGACGGGGAGTACGCCCTGGACCTGCTGATGATCGCCAAGTATTTCGAGCGCATCGGCGACCACGCCACCAACATCGCCGAGTGGGTGATTTTTTCCATCACCGGCCGGCACAAGGAGGGATAGCCCATGATCTGGTGCGTAGAGGACGATGCCAGTATTCTTGATATTGAGGTATACACCCTGCAGTCCACCGGGTTCCAGGCCCAGGGCTTCGCCGACGGCGGGGCCTTCTGGTCCGCGCTGGAGTCGGCCCGGGAGCTGCCGGAGCTGGTGGTGCTGGATGTGATGCTGCCCGGTGTGGACGGTGTGGAGCTGCTGCGCCGTATGCGGGCCGCCCCTGCCACCCGTTCCATCCCCGTTGTCATGGCCACCGCCAAGGGCGCGGAATATGACAAGATCCAGGCTCTGGATCTGGGCGCGGACTACTATCTGACCAAGCCCTTCGGGGTCATGGAGCTGGTGTCCTGCGTGAAGGCGGTGCTGCGCCGCTGCGCCAGGCCCGCCCACCTGCTGCACCTGGCGGGCCTGGTCCTGGACCAGGACGCCCACACCGTCTCCTGCGACGGGCAGCGGGTGCCCCTGACCTATAAGGAATACGAGCTGCTGCGGCTGCTTTTGTCCCACCCCGGCATGGCCTTTACCCGGGACCAGCTGATGGCCCAGGTATGGGGCACCGATTACTGCGGCGAGACCCGCACCGTGGACATGCACATCCGCACACTGCGCCAGAAGCTGGGCCCCTACGGCAGTCTCATCCAGACCGTCCGCAACGTGGGCTACCGGCTGGAGGAACAAGGATGACCAAGAAAATTTTCCGCTCGTTTATGGTGTCCGCTGCCGCCGTGCTTTTAGCGGCGGTGGCCATCGTCATGACTTGCCTGTACAGCTATTTTGCCTCCGTGCAGGAAAACCAGCTGCAGGATCAGCTGCAGCTGGCCGCCGCCGCGGTGGAAACCCAGGGCCGCGACTATCTGAACAAGCTCACGGCGGACCGCTACCGCCTGACCTTGATCGCCCCGGACGGGGCGGTGCTGTGCGACACCAAGCGGGACGCCGAAAGCCTGGAAAACCACGGCGACCGCACCGAGGTGCGGGAGGCCCTGCGCACCGGCTCCGGCCACTCCACCCGCTATTCCAGCACCCTGCTGGAAAAAACCAGCTACTATGCCCGCCGGATGCCGGACGGCACGGTGCTGCGTATTTCCATCAGCCGGGCCACCGTGGGGATGCTGCTGCTGGGGATGCTGCCGGCCATTCTGCTGACGGCGGCGGTGGCCCTGATCCTGTCGGGCCTGCTGGCGGGCCGCCTGTCCCGCCGCATCACCGCGCCCCTGAACGCCCTGGATCTGGAGCACCCCCTGGAAAACGACACCTATGAGGAGCTGTCCCCCCTGCTGTGCCGCATCAACGTCCAGCGGCGGCAGATCGACAGCCAGCTGACGGACCTGCGCCGCCGGTCCGACGAGTTCCGGCAGATCACCTCCCATATGCAGGAGGGCCTGGTGCTGCTGGACGACGCCGGGGCTGTGCTGAGCATCAACCCCGCCGCCTGCCGGATTTTCGAGGCGGACGAGACCTGCCTGGGCCAGGATTTCCTGACGGTGGACCGCGGCCGCGACGTCAGCGACGCGCTGGCGTCCGCCATGGACGCCGGTCACAGCGAGGTCCGTGTCCAGCGGCTGGGCCGCATTTATCAGTTTGACATCTCCCGCATCCAGTCCGGCCAGGACGTGCTGGGCGCTGTCCTGCTGGCCTTCGACATCACCCAGCAGGAGACGGCGGAGCAGAGCCGCCGGGAGTTCACCGCCAACGTCTCCCATGAATTGAAGACCCCCCTCCAGGGGATCATCGGCAGCGCCGAGCTGATTGAAAACGGACTGGTGAAGCAGGAGGACCTGCCCCGGTTCGTGGGCCACATCCGCCGGGAGGCCCAGCGGCTGGTGGCCCTCATCGGTGACATCATCCGTCTGTCCCAGCTGGACGAGGGGGACCCCCTGCCCTGGGAGCAGGTGGACATCCCGGCTCTGTGCCGGGACATTGCCGCCGACCTGCGGGACAAGGCCGAGAAAAGCCAGGTCAGCCTTACCGTGGAGGGACAGGACGTCCAGGCGGAGGGCGTGCGCCGTCTGCTGCACGAGACCATCTATAACCTCTGCGACAACGCCATCGGGTACAACGTCCCCGGCGGCAGCGTCCGGGTCACCGTGTCGGATGCCGGCGAAAACGCCGTGATCTCCGTGGCGGACACCGGCATCGGCATCGCCCCGGAGCACCAGTCCCGGATCTTTGAGCGGTTCTACCGGGTGGATAAGAGCCACTCCAAGGCCTCCGGCGGCACCGGCCTGGGTCTGTCCATCGTGAAGCACGCCGCGGCCTATCACCACGGAACCGTGCAGCTGGAGAGCCAGCCCGGCAAGGGCACCACCATCACCGTCACCATTCCCAGGAAGCAATCCTGAAATATCCCCGGCTTGGCCGAAAAGCGCAAGCTTTCCGGCCAAGCTAAAACGCTGTATAAGTGAGGAAATTTTATGCTGCTGACTGCCGACATCGGAAACACCAACATCGTTCTGGCCCTGCTGGATGAGAAGGACCGGGTCGTATCCCAGTGCCGAGTCCCCTCCGGGGAAACGCTGCCGCCGGAGGCGTATGACGACGCCATCCGCCGGGTACTGGAGGGGCAGGCCGCCCCGGAAGGGGCCGTCATCGGCTCGGTGGTGCCCCGGCTGACGGAGGAAACGGCCCGGGCCATCCGAAGCGTTACGGGGCTGGAGGCCCTGGTGGTAGGTCCCACCACCCCGGCGGGGCTGGACATCGCCATTGAACAGCCGGAGACCCTGGGGGTGGACCTGCTGGCCGCCGACGCCGCCGCTGCGGCGGAGTATCCCCTGCCGGTGGTGGTGTTCGACTTCGGCACCGCCACCACCGTGACGGTGGTGGACCGGCAGCGCCGCTATCGGGGCGGCGTGATCCTGGCGGGGGTGAAGCTGAGTCTCCACGCCCTGTTTTCCGGCACGGCCCAGCTGCCGGACATCGCCCTGGAGGCCCCGGGGAAGGTCATCTGCTCCGTCACCGAGGACAGCCTTCAGGCTGGTGCCATTTACGGGGCCGCCGCCATGGCCGACGGTCTGCTGGACCGCATGGAGGAGGAGCTGGGCGCTCCCTGCACCGCCGTGGCCACCGGCGGCCTGGCCGGGGTCATTACCCCCTACTGCCGCCGGAGGATCCGGCACGACGACAGTCTGCTGCTGCGGGGTCTGGCCCTGATCTGGCGGAAAAACTGCGGAAATCGGTAAATTTTATCATATAGGAGGATTCTTATGGACCAGCTGCGACAGAAAAAAGGCTTTATCTGCGACATGGACGGTGTCATCTATCACGGCAACCGGCTGCTGCCGGGGGTGAAGGAATTTGTGGACTGGCTTTACCGGGAGGAGAAGAACTTCCTGTTTCTGACCAACTCCTCCGAGCGCAGCCCCAAGGAGCTGCAGCAGAAGCTCCGGCGCATGGGCCTGGACGTGGACGAGAGCCACTTTTACACCAGCGCCCTGGCCACGGCCCGGTTCATCAGCAGCCAGGCCCCAGGGTGCAGCGCCTATGTCATCGGCGGGGCGGGGCTGATCATGGCCCTCCACGACGAGGGCATCACCATGAACGACGTGGACCCGGATTATGTCATCATCGGCGAGGGCAACAGCTATAATTACGAGAACATCCTGCGGGCGGTGCGGCTGGTGCTGAAGGGCGCCCGGCTCATCGGCACCAACAGCGACCTGACCGGCCCCTCGGAGGACGGCATCATCCCCGCCTGCCGGGCCATGATCGCCCCCATCGAGATGGCCACCGGCCAGAGCGCCTATTTCGTGGGCAAGCCCAACCCCCTGATGATGCGCACGGGCCTGCGGATCCTGGGGGTCCACTCAGAGGACGCCGTGATGATCGGCGACCGCATGGACACCGACATGGTGGCCGGTATCGAAACCGGCCTGGACACGGTGCTGGTGCTCTCCGGCGTCACCCGGCGGGAGGACATCGCCAAGTTCCCCTACCGCCCCCGGCTGGTGCTGGACGGCGTGGGCGACATCCCCGGCCCGGCAGAACAATAAAAAATAAGCAATCCGCTTCCGGTTTTTGCCGGAAGCGGATTGCTTATTGTGATATCTTTAAGGGCGTAACCCCGGTTTAAGGATAATTTTACGGTCTGTTCAAAAACGGACGGAAGAATGTGGTATAATGTCCATATTAACAGATCGAGGTTTCTTATGGACAAGCATGTTTTCACGGATAAACAGAAAAAGCTCATCGCCTGGGCGGCCATCGCCATCTTCCTGCTGCTGTCGGCGGCGGTGGGGTGGTTCATTGGCCGCCCCCTGGTGCGCTTTGCCTCCCGGCCGGAGGAGTTCCGCCTGTGGGTGGACGGCCACGGCCTGCTGGGCATGGCCGCCTATGTGGGCATGGTGTTTTTGCAGGTGGTGGTGGCTGTGATCCCCGGGGAGCCCCTGGAGATCAGCGGCGGCTATGCCTTCGGGGCCCTGCGGGGCAGCGTGCTGTGTCTGCTGGGGGGGGCTCTGGGCAGCGTGGCGGTGTTTGCCCTGGTGCGGCGGTTCGGCCGGGAGCTGGTGGAGATCTTCTTCCCCCGGGAGAAGCTGGAGAAGCTGAAATTCCTGCAAAGCTCCCCCAAGCGGGACGCCCTGTTCTGGCTGATATTCACCGTGCCGGGCACCCCCAAGGACCTGCTGTGCTACTTCGCCGGGCTGACGGACCTGTCCTGGGGCAAGTGGCTGCTGCTGTGCACCGTGGGGCGTCTGCCCTCGGTGCTGACCTCCACCATCGGCGGCAGCGCCCTGGGGGTGAAGGACTATCAGTTTGCCATCCTGGTTTTCGCCGTGACCCTGGCGGTGTCCGGCGTGGGGCTGCTGATTTATCGGGCCGTCTGCCGGCGGCATGAGCGAAAGCAGCAGGAACACGAATAAGCAAAGCAGTCCCCCGGCCTGGGCCGGGGGACTGCTTTGCTTATTTTTCGTTGGCGATTTTCTCCTCCGTTTCCCGGAGAATAGCCTGCCGCAGGCAGGTCAGATAGGGGGACCAGGCGGCGTTTTCCATGGCGTAGGTGCGGTTCAGGTCGTATTCCCGAGGCTCCCAGGTGTCGATGGGGGACTCGTTGTGCTGGATCACGGCCTCAAATTTGTCCAGGGCCTTATAGATGCGGGACTCCGGAGTCTCCTGGGCGGCCATCTCCCGGTACAGGGCGCGCATCTCCGCCCCATAAGGGGCGGGCAGGGTGTCCACCCACTCATGCAGCAGCCGCTCCTCCCGTACCTCGTCCTCCGCCGTTTTGCGGAAGGTGGGGATATCGCCGGTGAAGCACTCCCCCAGGTCGTGGATCAGGCACATGCGGATGACCCGGTCCATATCCGCCTGCGGAAACTCGTCCCGCAGCCAGAAGGCCATCAGGGCGATGCGCCAGCTGTGCTCTGCCACGCTTTCCGGGCGGCGGTGAGAGGTGCAGCAGTGGCGGGTGGTGTCCTTCAGCCGCTCCGCCGTGTGCAGAGCGGCCAGCAGATCGGTGGGATTCATGGAGGACCTCCTTATCTCAGATCTCTGCCCACTGGACCGGGGAGCCGTGCTCCCGCAGCAGGTCCAGCAGGTCCCGGGTGGACAGCCACACGGTGGCGGTGTTGTCGTTGGGGTGAACGCCGATGCGGCCTCCCTCGAAATCCCGGTCCAGATAGAACTGCACCGACCGGTCCGGATCGTTCAGCAGGCCCAGAGGCGTCACGGACCCGGGGGCCAGGTGCAGCCGGGCCATCAGGTCCTCCGGAGAGGCGAAGCTCAGCCGGGTGGTGCCGTGGCGGCGCTGAAACTCCTTCAGGTCCACCCGCTTGTCGTGGCGGATGGTGATGAGATAGTAATTCTGCTTTTTGGCGTCCCGGACGAAGATGTTCTTGGCGTCGTCCTCCGGATACGGCATGTCCACGGCGGCGCACTCCTCCATATTGAATACCGCCGGGTGCTCGGTGATCTCAAAGGCCACGCCCCGGGCCCGGAGATAGTCATAGGTTTCCTGCTTGGTCATGGGATGCTCCTCCTTGGATGCTCTGGCGATTTTGCTTTATTGTAGCAGAGAGCGGCGGCCATTGCAAGCCCGGGAAAAACTCCCGTCCGCCGGTGTGGCACATTTGTGCATTATGCGGATTCCCTTTCGGGGGAAATTGCCGTACAATGAATGGGAAAATATACAGGGAGAGAACCGGAATATGAGCATTATTTTCTTTGACATCGACGGCACCGTCATGGACCTGGACGGCACCATTCCCCCCTCCGCCGTGACGGCGGTGCGGCGGCTGCGCCAGGCGGGGCACCACTGCGTCATCAACACCGGGCGGCCCAGGCTTGCCATGGACCCGCAGCTTATGGACATGGATTTTGACGGACTGGTGTGCTCCTGCGGCCAGTATATCCAGTTGGACGGGAAGATCATCCGCCATGTGGGCTTCGACCGGGAGACCAGCCGGAAAATCCTGGAGATCGGCCGCCGGTGCCGGGTGGATATGTACTTTGAGGAGGCGGAGCGCATCTGGTGCGACACCCCACACGGCGTCGTGAACCGGGAGCTGCGGGGTGCCATCGCCCGGTTGGAGGCCCGGGGCGTCCGGGTGGGACAGCCCGACGGAGACCCGGACTTCCACTTTGACAAGGTGTGCGTGCTGACGGCGCCGGACAGCCTCCGGGAGGAGTTCCTGGCGGAGGTGGCCCCCATGTGCCAGATCATCGACCGGGGCAACATGCTGGAGCTGCCGGTGCGGGGGTATTCCAAGGCCTCCGGCTGCCTGGCGGTGGCCCAGGCCCTGGGTGAGGACCTGGCCGACTGCTATGCCATTGGCGACAGCGCCAACGATTTGGAGATGCTGCAATGCGTGGGGCATCCGCTGGTGATGGGCAATGCCCCGGCCCGGGTGCAGGCGGTGGCGGAGTATGTCACCGGCACCCCGGCGGAGGATGGCCTGTACCACGCCATGGTCCACGCGGGCCTGCTGGCGGAATAACCGCCCTTTTCCCGATAGCCAGATATATATCAAAGCCGCCCGGCGGGGGATGGACGGCGCTTTTTCCGGGCAGCCTGTCAAAAATTTTTTTGACAGGCTGCTTGCAGCATTTCAGAACGTTACGTTCTGAAATGCCTATGATTGCAAACGAAAGACACCCCTGATGGGGTTTCTTTCGTAACGATCTTCCTTTCCGAAGACGGCTTTTCCCTGCGCATTCCGGCGTCCGAACGGAAAAAACGCCGCCCAGGATGGACGGCGTTTTTTCCGGAACAAAAAGAAGGAAAACAATAAAAGGGGAAATTGGCTGGATTTACTTGTGATCCACGGAATACATGTGCTCAATCAGGCACAGGATCTTATCGGAATAGCCGATCTCGTTATCGTACCAGGAGACCACCTTCACGAAGGTGTCGGTCAGGGCGATACCGGCCTTGGCGTCGAAAATAGAGGTGTGGGTGTTGCCCAGGAAGTCGGAGGACACCACGGGCTCGTCGGTGTAATCCAGAATGCCCTTCAGCTGGCCCTCGGCGGCCTTCTTCATGGCGTCGCAGATCTCGTCATAGCTGGCGGGCTTCTCCAGGTTCACGGTCAGGTCCACCACGGACACGTCCAGGGTGGGCACGCGCATGGACATACCGGTGAGCTTGCCGTTCAGGCTGGGAATCACCTTGCCCACGGCCTTGGCAGCGCCGGTGGAGCTGGGGATGATGTTGCCGGAAGCGGCGCGGCCGCCCCGCCAATCCTTCACGGACACACCGTCCACGGTTTTCTGGGTGGCGGTGGTGGAGTGAACGGTGGTCATCAGGCCGTCGGCAATGCCGAAGTTATCGTGCAGCACCTTGGCAATGGGGGCCAGGCAGTTGGTGGTGCAGCTGGCGTTGGACACGAAAGTCATATCGGAGGTGTAGCTGTCCTGGTTCACGCCCATAACGAACATGGGGGTGTCGTCCTTGGAGGGGGCGGACATGACCACATGCTTGGCGCCGGCCTCGATATGGCCCTTGGCCTTGTCCTTGGTCAGGAACAGGCCGGTGGACTCGATGACGTACTCCGCGCCGATCTCCTTCCAGGGCAGGTTGGCGGGGTCACGCTCGGCGTACACGGGGATCACGTGGCCGTCCACGATGATGGAATTATCGCCGGAGGACACCTGGGCATTGATCCTGCCGTGCATGGTGTCATACTTCAGCATATAGGCCAGGTAATCGGCGGGACACAGGTCGTTGATGCCCACGATCTCGATCTCGGGGTGCTGCAGGCTGCAGCGCAGGACCATGCGGCCGATGCGGCCAAAACCATTGATGCCGACTTTGATGCTCATATAAACACAGCTTCCTCTCCGTAATGGAATATATCAAATGTATGGTACGTTTAGTATTATATGCGATGAATTCCAAAAATGCAAGACCCTTTTTAAAATTTTTCTGATTTTCCAGAATGCGACAAATATCTTGTGTTTTTCCTCTTTCTTTGATATAGTATGGTATAAATTTGCATGACAGACAGAACGTTCCGGGAATAAGCGTCGGGCTTTTCCGGAATCGTAAACAATAGTGGAAGGAGGCTGTATCACATGGAATACAGCGAAGCCGAAAAGCAGATGCTCCGCGAGGTGCTGCCGGGGATTGCCGTCCAGCTGCGCGGGGCATTGGCCAATATACATGGGGCTTTGGGCCGCCTGGCTCCGGAGCGGCTGCGGGACCGGGACACCGGAACGGACCGCAGCGCCGCCATTCTGTGCCAGAGCTATTACAAGATCCTGCGGGTGGTGAACAACCTGTCCGACGCCCCCATGCTGGCGGAGGACAAGCCCCTGGACACGGAGAACGTGGAGCTGGTGGAGCTGCTGGAGGGTCTGTGCCGCCAGGGGCAGGTCCTGGCGGAGCTGCTGGACCTGCGCCTGGTGTTCACCTGCCGGGACCGGGCCCACGTCATCGCCGCCAACCGGGAGCTTTTAGAGCGGCTGTTCTGGAACCTGGTGTCCAACGCCATGAAATTCACGCCCCCCGGCGGGACCATCGAGGTGGCCCTGCGGACGGGGCCGGACTGCGTGCTGCTGTGCGTGAAGGACAGCGGCCCCGGCATTCCTCAGGACAAGCTGGAGCGGCTGTTTGACCGCTGGCAGCACAGCAATATGGACCTGCCGGTCCACGGGCTGGGCCTGGGCCTGCCCCTGTGCCGCCGCATTGCCCAGGGCCACGGCGGCAGCCTGGTGGTCTCCTCCCGGCAGGGGGAGGGCACCGCGGTAACGGTGCGCCTGCCGGACCGCCGCAGCGGCGTGACCCTGATGCGCCAGCCGCTCTTCCACTATGCCGGCGGCTTCAACCCGGTGCTGGTGGAGCTGGCCGACGCCCTGCCGGTCCAGGCGTTCACCAGGAATTATATTGATTGAAGGATTGCCGTTTTTTCCCTGTTTTATGCATAGGAGGTCACACATGGAAGGAAAACGCGTATTGGTGGCCATGTCCGGCGGCGTGGACAGCAGCGCCGCCGCTCTGCTGCTGCGGCAGCAGGGGTACGAGTGCGACGGGGCCATGCTGCGGCTGTATAACGGCGAAAAGGCAGGCACCTGCTGCTCCGCCGACGACGCCGGCGACGCCCGGTCCGTGGCCTATCGCCTGGGCATGAAGTTTTATGTGTTCAACGAGACGGAGCGCTTCGCCCGGGAGGTCATGGACCGGTTCGTGGCGGAATACTGCGCCGGACATACCCCCAACCCCTGCATCGACTGCAACCGCTGCCTGAAGTTCGGCGCGCTGCTGGACCGGGCCCTGGTGCTGGGGTATGACTACATCGCCACCGGCCACTATGCCCGGGTGGACCGGGACCCGGTCACGGGGCTGTATCGCCTGCTGCGAGGCCGGGACCGGCGGAAGGACCAGAGCTATGTGCTCTATCAGCTGACCCAGGGCCAGCTGGCCCACCTGCTGCTGCCGGTGGGGGACTATGACAAGCCCGCCATCCGGGAAAGCGCCCGCCAGGCGGGGCTGCTGAACGCCGGCAAGGCCGACAGCCAGGACATCTGCTTTGTCCCCGACGGGGACTACACGGCGTTTTTGCAGGAATACGGCCATGTGACCCTGGAGCCCGGGAACTTTGTGGACCGGGAGGGCCGGGTGCTGGGCCGCCACCGGGGCCTTCCCTGCTACACCACCGGCCAGCGGAAGGGGCTGGGGGTGTCCGCCGGGAAGCACGTCTATGTGGTGCGGAAAAACGCCCGGGACAACACCATTCTGCTGGGGGATGACCGGGACCTGTTCACCAGCCGCCTCACCGCCTGCCGGGTGAACTGGATCGCCGGGGCCGCCCCGGCGGGCTCCATCCGGGTCACCGCCAAAACCCGATACAGCCAGACGGAGGCCGAGGCCGCCGTGACCCCCCTGCCGGACGGGCGCATGGAGGTGGTCTTTGACCGGCCCCAGCGGGCCGTCACCGCCGGACAGGCGGTGGTGCTGTACGAAGGGGACCAGGTGCTGGGCGGCGGCGTCATCGAGGACTGAGACAAAAGACTTGCGTTCCATATGGACAGCAATCCGGAGGCGCACCTTAAAGCGGTCAACGAGTATAAATCTTCGGAGCAGCCTCAGATCGGAGGAGTGTTATGATCATTAACTGCGTATGGGAGCATAATGGCAGCGACACCTTGCTTTATGCCACAAATTTTGTCGGTGCATATACCCGTGGCGAAAGCCTTGAAATCGCAAAGACAAAGATGCCGCAGGAAATCGTTTCTTATTGCAGCTGGCTGGGCATGGAGGCCGAGGGCAAAGCGGAAATCGTGATCGTCGGAGAAAAATGCTCCGAGCTTACAATTCGGGACGCGGATTCCGATGTGCTTTTTGAAAGCGAACAAGCACCACTGACAACAGAAGAATATGAGACGCTTAAAACCCTTGCGCTGAAGTCAGCAAAGGATTTCCTCGCATTGTTCGAATCTATCCCGGATAAGAACGCAGCCGCCGCACCGGAACGCAAGAGCTTTTACGGACCAGTTCCCCGCACGGCAAATGAAATGTACGAGCATACAAAGAATGTGAATACATATTATTTTGCGGAGATTGCTGTGGATGCCGATCATGACGGCAACATATACGAATGCCGCAAGCGGGGATTTGAAGCGCTGGAATCAAGCCCCGATTTTTTGCAGAATACCGTCAGAAAAGGCAGCTATGGTGAGGATTGGTCACTGCGTAAAGTCCTGCGCCGTTTTATCTGGCATGACCGTATCCACGCAAAAGCCATGTATCGAATGGCGATAAAAGTGTTCGGGGCGGAGCATGTGGCAAATCCGTTTTGCTTTTGATTGGAGAAGACTATGGACATTGAATTTGTAAATCCGGGCGTTGATTATATGATTCAGCGGATGATGGACTTTCAGACCGAAGACGAGTCAGCCTTTTGGTCTGAACCCCTATACTGTTTCTATCCGCAGCTTGATAAAGCCTATGCGATCAGTTTACCTTTCTCCGAAAGGAGCGAATACATTGAGCGAACCATGCGAGCCGTTTATGCCGAGTTGGAAGATACGATCAATGAAAAGGCAGCTTTATATACTCGCCATTGGAACGCTTGTAAGCCGCAGATTACAGCAGCTTTATCGGATGCTTTTGGCGTGGATTGTGCCAACTTATTTAACGACATACGGTGCAATTTGAGCTTGAATCCTATTGAGCCGCGGTTTCTGAAAGAACACTGTTATGATACTTTCTATCTGAACAGCGAAAGAGGCGCGATCGGTGGTGGAATACACGAGATCATACATTTTGTTTGGTTCCATGTATGGAATAGGTTGTTCGGAGACAGTTACGACGAATATGAACGCCCATCACTCAAATGGATTTTGAGTGAAATGGTGGTTGAGTCTGTGATGAAGGATGAACGACTCAGTTCCATCAATCCCTACTTCCCCAGAGAGAACGGCGGCTGCATCTACCCCTATTTTTTCGATATGGTGGTGGATGGCAAACCGATTTTGGACACGCTGGATGCCATGTACCAGAGTCAGCGTATCGAGGATTTTATGCGGAATAGTTATGCTTATTGCAAAGAACATGAAGCGGCTATCAGAGCGCATATTCAGAATTCGGAGGGCGGTATCTTTGCCAGATAACAGGAATCGCAAGCGGCCGATACAGGTCAGATTCTTTGTGGATTTTCATTGATGGCAGGGTTCGGTGAAGAAATTGCAATATTACAGTCTTAACAAAAAGAGACGGGCCTCTATCGCCTCTGTGCGGTTCTTTTGTGAAACAGCGAATCGCTGCATAGCGGATACCGTTCGCTGGGGAGTGCGTATATTTACGATTGTGCAAAACACCCCACAAAACCGCAAAGTCGATAGGTGGGTATTTCGATGCAGAGTATGTTCGACACGGTGGAAACTGAAAATCAACTTTCATTCGCAGAAAAGTTACATTTTAGGGTGTTAAATTCCGAGTATTCTATTGAAAACAGAGCTATCCTTGTGATAAAATATGTGTACACACTAACAGTCGGGAGACAGGGCAAGGAGTAACCAAGTGAGAATACAACATAAAAACCTAACAATCCGCCAAGCCGAGGTTACCGATGCGAAGCAGCTTGCCGCTTGGTGGAATGATGGTGCTGTGATGGCACACGCAGGCTTTCCCAACGGTCTGGGAACGACCGAGGAAGAAGTTGTAAAAGGGCTTAGAAATGGTCTTCTGGTCGTTGAGGAAAGCGACCGTCTGATTGGCGAGTGCAATTACCACAATGCGTCAGATGGAGTTGCAGAAATTGGCATTAAGATCTGCGAAACCGATTGTCAGAACCGTGGTGTTGGCAGAAAGGTTTTGAGTATGCTGATCCGTTGGCTCTTCAGAAACGGCTATGCCGAAATCATCCTCGATACGAACTTGACGAACACAAGAGCGCAGCACGTTTACGAATTACTTGGATTCCGTAAGGTACGGACCAATATCGACTCTTGGAAGGACCAACTCGGTCGGCTTCAATCATCGGTTGATTATGCGCTGGTTGAGCAGGATTTTGTCAGTTATGAGTGAGGGAGACCCCTATACCGGATAAAGCAGACCGCAAGCGACCGATACAGGTCAGATTCTTTGTGGATTTTCGTTGATGGCAGGGTTCGGTGAAGAAATTGCAATATTACAGTCTTAATAGAAGAGACGGGCCGAGGCCCGTCTCTTTTTGCTTTTTCACGCACTTTCCCCGCCATAAAAACTCAAGGTTGACTTTTGCGGAAAATACGCTAAGATGGAGGGTAGAAAGGGCACCCAATTCTGTTAAAAGTGTGTAGGAGGTCACCTGATATGAAATTCTCCAGCAAGGTCCAGAAATGCGGCCTGTCCCCCATGCGGAAGTTCCATCCCTACGCCGTGGCGGCGGAGGCCAAGGGCAGAAAGATCTATCACCTGAACATCGGCCAGCCGGACATCGAGACTCCCAAGGCGTATTTCGAGGCCGTGCGGCATTTTGACCTGCCGGTGCTGGAGTATGCCCCCTCCCCCGGCATGCCGGTGCTCATCGACGCCATCCGGCATTACTATGACAAGCTGGACATGCACTTCGACGCCGGTGACATTCTCATCACCAACGGCGGCTCCGAGGCCCTGCAGATCGCCTTCAACTGCATTCTCGACGACGGCGACGAGATCCTGATTCCCGAGCCCTTCTATCCCAACTACAACACCATGGTGCGCACCTGCGGCGCGTCCATCCACCCCATTCCCACCAGCCCCCACGAGGGCTACCGCTACGCCGACCGGGCCCGGGTGGAGGCGGAGATCAACCAGCATACCCGGGCCATCGTATGCACCAACCCCGGCAACCCCACCGGCGTGGTGCTGACGCCGGAGGAAATGCGCATGCTGGTGGACGTGGCCAAGGAGCACGGCCTGTTCATCATCGGCGACGAGGCGTACCGGGAGTTTGTCTACGCCGGGGAGCCTCTGCAGTCCATGGGCCAGTTTGCGGACGCGGCGGAAAACGTCATCGTCATCGACACCGTGTCCAAGCGGTTCTCCGCCTGCGGCGCCCGCATCGGCTGCCTGATCACCCGGAACCGGGAGCTGATGGCCCACGCCATGAAATATGCCCAGTGCCGCCTGTCCGTTCCCACCCTGGACCAGGTGGCCGCCGCCGCCCTGTACGACGTGGGGCCGGAGTATTTCGCCGCCGTCCGGGAGGAGTATAAGCGCCGCCGGGACACCGTGATGCAGAAGCTCCAGGCCATCCCCGGAGTGGTCTGCGAGTGTCCCAAGGGGGCTTTCTATGTGATGGCCGCCCTGCCGGTGGACGATGCCGACGTCTTCCAGCGCTGGCTGCTGGAGGAGTTCCAGGACAACGGCGACACGGTGATGTTCGCCCCCGGCGAGCCCTTCTATGCCACCCCCGGCCGGGGCCGCAGCGAGATCC
>PPYF01208677.1_pt1 | contig 24740 bp, 25 predicted proteins | sample 1559871 | NCBI WGS metagenome assembly PPYF01 (sample SAMN08240021, study PRJNA423297) | Human gut metagenome, whole genome shotgun sequencing project. | reverse complement strand
ATTTTTATCAATTTTTCATCTTGTCATCTGAATATCAGAACAGTAAAATACTGATGATTAAAATTTTTTAAGGATGGTGTGTTTATGCAAAATGAAACGGTTCCCCAAAAGAAACTGGATACGCGGGAATATTTATTTGATAATTATAAAGTACTTTTGATCGTTCTCGTGGTGATCAGTCATTTCATAGAACCCAGCTACGATCAGAATGCATTCCTATATGAATTAAAATGGGGAATTGTTGCCTTTCATATGCCGGCATTTATTTTTATCTCCGGCTATTTTTCCAAAAAAATCCCCTCCGCCAAAAAACTGATTCAGGGTTTAGTGATTCCTTATTTTGTCTACGAGATCATTTATTACCTGCTGTATACTTATATTCTGGACAAGGATACGGGGCTTTATTTTACCCGACCGAAATTTTCCCTGTGGTATTTAATGGCCCTATTTGTCTGGCGGGTTATCGCCCCTGTTGTTCAAAAGATTCCGGGGCACCTTCTTCTTTCGTTAATTGCAGGACTTCTCGTAGGTTTTACCGAGTTGGATAATTTTTTGTCCATCCCCCGGATTTTATTTTTCTTTCCCTTTTTTCTGGCTGGCTTAAGCTTTGACAGCTCCTGCCTCGCCCGATTCAGAAACAGAAAGGGATATCTGGGCGCTTTGACGATTTTGGGATTGTTGGCTGTTTTCCTGTTTACAGATGAATACCATCACAAACTTACTCCTAAAATTTTTTACGGAAGATATTCCTATGCGGACATGGAGCTTGGCAATTTAGAAGGAGTCACGATCCGCATCATCTGTTATGGGATTTCCTTTTTATTGATCTACCTTTTTATGCTGGTTCTCCCCTCAGAGAAAAAATCCTATTCTTATCTCGGTCAGAGAACCATGGCTATTTATATTTTTCACGGTTTTGTCTACAGCTGTTTTAAGTATGGCTCTTCCATCCTCACTTCTGTGGAAAGCAATCTGGAGAGTCTTCTTTTAATCGGATTCTGCCTGTTTCTTGTCTGGCTTCTCTCGAGAAAGCTTTTTGTGGTTATCACCGATAAAATTGCCCATCTTATCTGACGGGCAATTTTTTTATCTATAAAATGCTATTCCGGCAGAATATCCTCCCTCATCAGAAAACTGTGCAGCGCTGCCACAGACTTCCACAAGACTTCTTCCTGTATATCAAATCTTCCACTATGCAGCGGATAATTTTCTTCTCCCTGCTTTTCAGCGGTAAACACCATAAAGATCCCCTTTGCCAGACGAAAATAATACGCTGCGCTGTCTCCCGACAAATACAACTGTGTCACCAGCCGACAATCCTCTCCCCACACTTGTTTTCCTGTTTCCAATCCCAGATCTACCATATCGTCATCATTGATAATCGGCGGTATGGGATCTTCATCAATCTCTACCTGTATCTGTGTTCCGGTTTCTTTCTCAATCTGACAGATCTTATCCAGAAAAATCCCTCGGATCTTTTCATATTCTTCCAAGTAACACGCCCGAAGGGTTCCCGAAAGCACTGCTTCCCCGGCTATTACATTTTTTGCCGTTCCCCCCTCCATCATCCCGATCCCCACGATAAAGGGACCTTTTCCCTGATAAGAAGAATTGATTTCATGCGCTGCCTCAATGAGTTTTGCCCCTGCAAGAAGGGCGTCTGTACCACAAGCAGCGCTGCACCAGTGCGCCGATTTTCCCTGAACCCTCAAAAAGACAGAACCAATCGCTGCCGTCGATGCTCCCCGATGAAGTTCCATTCCCAAAGGCGCATCATTTACATAATGATACATCACAAATTCGTCCACATGAGGATTTTCCATCACCCCTGCATCCAACATCATCTGCGTGCCCTGACCATTTTCTTCTCCTGGCTGAAACAAAAATTTCACATTAACCGGTAGACTTTCGCGATACTGGACACATATTTTTGCAAGCACCAGCCCCGCTGCTATAATGGCATCGTGACCACAGGCATGCATAACTCCTTTTTCCCTGGATTTCCATGACACTTCATTCAGCTCCTGTACGGGAATAGCGTCCAACTCCGAACGCACTGCAACCGTCCGGCAGCGCCCTCGAATCTCTTCCCGCGCCCAGACCATTGCCGTTACCCCTACCTCCCCCGTCATCTGAGGTTCCAATCCCAATTTCTGCAAATACTCAAACACATATTTTGTTGTTTTCCTCTCTTCCATGCTCACCTCCGGCCAGGTGTGGAAGTATCTGCGCAAATATACCAGTTCTTCCTGATAACTTTCATACGGTATTTTTTCCATGCTGCTGTCCTCTTTATATTTTCATCTTAATGCGCCAGTCGAAGAACGCCTGACGAATTGTTTCGTGCTCCGCACTCTCACAATTATACCTCAATTCCACCTGTTTTTCCAGTTTCTCTTGAACCGCCCTCTCTTTTCCGTTATAATCGTGTTGCTGTGAACGATCATCTATCGTTTTAGCAAGGAAAGGAGCTAACAATATGAATATTATCAATATAGAACATATCCATAAGATTTTCGGTGAAAAAATTATTTTTCAAGATGCATCTTTTGGCATCCAAGAAGGGGATAAAATCGGTATCGTCGGTATCAATGGTACTGGAAAGACCTCGCTTCTGCGCATGGTAGCCGGTCTTGATGAACCCGACAGCGGACAGATTATCCGCCAAAATAATCTGCGCATCGCCTACCTTCCCCAGAATCCAGTATTTCCGGAACATTCCACTGTCCTCTCTTATTCTTTAGATGGAAACAGTGACACTGACTGGCTGGTACAGAGTAATCTGAATCGCCTTGGCATCACTCAATACGAAATTCCCATCGAACAGCTTTCCGGAGGTCAGCGAAGACGGGTAGCTCTTGCCAAGGTACTGGCTTCCGATTTTGATGTTCTGCTTTTGGATGAACCTACCAACCATCTGGATGAGGAAATGATCCTTTGGCTGGAGGAGTATCTGAAAAATTATCGGGGCGTTCTTCTTATGGTAACGCATGATCGCTATTTTCTGGACAAGGTATCCAACCGGATTCTGGAAATCAGCCGGGGAAATCTATACAGTTATACTTCCAATTATTCCAAATTTCTGGAACTAAAGGCAGAACGGGAAGAAATGGAGCTGGCCTCGGAACGGAAACGCCAAAGCATTCTTCGGATTGAGATGGAATGGGCAAAAAGGGGCTGCCGCGCCAGAACCACCAAACAAAAAGCCCGTCTGGAACGGCTGGAAGCGCTGAAAAACGGAACAGCTCCTGTAACCGACCAAACGATTGAAATGGATTCCGTAGAAACCCGTATGGGAAAGAAAACGATAGAACTCCATCATATAAGCAAATCCTACGGAGAGCGAAAATTGATCGACGATTTTTCCTATACCGTATTAAGAAATCAGCGGGTAGGAATCGTTGGTCCAAACGGATGTGGAAAATCCACCCTGCTGAAAATCATCCTGGGGCTCATTCAACCGGATCAGGGGCATCTGGAAATTGGAGAAACCATCAAAATCGGCTATCTTGCACAGGAAGAACCAAATTTTGACACCGATCAGCGAGTGATTGATTATGTCAAAGATATTGCCGAATATGTACAGACACGAGAGGGACGAATCAGCGCCTCCCAAATGCTGGAACGCTTCCTTTTCACCTCAGATATGCAGTACACCCCGATTTCCAAACTGTCCGGCGGCGAAAAACGCCGGCTCTATCTTCTTTCCGTTCTCGTCAGCGGTGCCAATGTACTGATTCTGGATGAGCCTTCGAATAATGTGGACATTCCCACCCTGACGGTTCTGGAGGATTATCTGAATTCCTTCGTGGGAATCGTGATCACCGTCTCCCATGACCGTTATTTTCTGGATAATGTGGTGGACCGTATCTTTGAATTTGACGGTCATGGACATCTTCAGCAATATGAAGGCGGCTACACCGACTATATAGAAAAGAAACAGCAGACAAGCACTGATTCTGATGTATCTGTCCCAGACAAAAAGCTTCCTGATGAAAAAAAGAATACAGCAAAAAACTGGAAACAGAATCGAACCAGCAAATTAAAATTCTCCTATAAAGAGCAAAAAGAATTTGAAACCATCGACGACGATATCGCCGCTTTGGAAGAAAAAATAGAAAAACTAGATGAAGAAATGATGGCAAATGCCACAAATTCAGGAAAACTTTCTCAGATTTCTTCGGAAAAAGAAGAAACAGAAAAACAATTAGAAGAAAAAATGGAGCGCTGGGTCTATTTAAACGACCTCGCCGAGAAAATCGCCGCCCAAAATTAACCGAAAAAAGAAGTTGTTGTACTTTTTTCCTTTCCCGTTTTCAGTACAACAACTTCTTCTTTATTTAATGATGATGTTTAATCAGTCCAAAGGCTTTTGACAGTTCCATAACCACTACCGGCACAAGGATCAGTCCAAGACCGATCAGATACAGTTTCCAATCCAGCATCACCAGACCAAAGGCTACGGATACAGGAGTGAAGAGTACTAAAGCTACCAGTACAACGGAAACAAGCGCTGCCATATTTAACTTCCGGTTCGTAAATACACCGATCTTAAACAGAGAATGCTCCGAACGCATATTAAATGCCTGCACAACCTGAGAAAGCGCCAGAACCATAAATGCCAGTGTCTGTCCGCCTGCCAGCATTCCCGTTTGGTTCTCTCCCACCTTAAAGGCAATCAGAGTAAGAACACCAAACATCAGACCCTGCAGAACAATTCGTACACCATAGCCATGTGCAAAGATACTTTCGTCTTTTGATTTTGGTTTCTGAGTCATAACGTCTTTTTCTACTGCTTCCATACCCAGCGCGATTGCCGGAAGACTGTCTGTCACCAGATTGATCCAGAGCAGCTGCATAGACAGGAATAAACTCTTATGCCAAAGCAGCATGGCAAGGAATACACACACCACTTCTCCAATATTGGTTCCCAACAGAAATCCCACAACTTTTCGAATATTGGCGTAAATTCCTCTTCCTTCCTGTACTGCATCTACAATCGTAGCGAAATTATCATCCGTCAGAGTCATATCCGCAGCGCCCTTTGCCACGTCTGTTCCGGTAATACCCATAGCGCAGCCAATATCTGCTGCTTTCAGAGCCGGCGCATCATTGACACCGTCTCCTGTCATAGAAACAACCTGTCCTTTTCTCTGCCATGCTTTTACGATACGGATCTTATTCTCCGGTGAAACACGGGCATATACAGAAATATGTTCTACCTGCTGATCCAGCTCCTGTTCTGTCATTGCGTCCAGCTCGCTGCCTGTTACTGCTCGCTCGCCTTCCTGAAGGATTCCCAATTCCCGGGCAATCGCAGATGCGGTCACTACATGGTCTCCTGTGATCATTACCGGACGGATACCTGCTTTTCTGCAGACAGCTACCGCTTCTTTTGCTTCTGGTCTTGGCGGATCGATCATTCCCACAAGACCCATGAACTGGAGTCCATTTTCCAATTCTTCTGAGGTAGGTGTTTTCGGGATTTCACTGATTACTTTATATCCCACTGCAAGAACACGAAGGGCATTCTCGCTCATACTTTCCACATTCTTACGGGCTTTATCCAAATCTCCGGAAATACAGCGTTTTTCCATCATATCGAAAGCGCCTTTTACAATAACCACATACTTTCCATCCATCTGATTTACTGTGGTCATCAGCTTACGGTCTGAATCAAACGGCAATTCTGCCACCCGGGGATATTTCTCATTCAGCTCTTCCTTCACCATGCCATTTTTATAAGCGCCTAATACAATAGATGTCTCTGTAGGATCTCCAATATGGTGCTCCTGTCCATTTTCTATAGTAACGGAGCCATCACAGCAAAGTGTTCCATAAAGAAGCAGTTTTCGTACTTCCTCAGAAACTGTCTCTGAAAAGTCTGCCGGTTCTTCCTCTCCATCCAGATAGGTCTTAACCAGAGTCATTCTATTCTGGGTCAGAGTTCCTGTCTTATCGGAACAGATAATAGAAGCGCTTCCCAGTGTCTCCACTGCCGGAAGACGACGAATAATGGCATTTTTCTTAACCATTCGCTGAACGCCAATAGAAAGCACGATCGTTACGATTGCCGGAAGACCTTCGGGAATCGCAGAAACGGCCAGAGAAACTGCTGTCATAAAGATTTCCATTACAGGAATTCCATTCAAAAGTCCTATCACAAAGATAACGGCACAAGCTGCCAGTGCCAATACACCGAGATATTTTCCCAGCTGCGCCAGTTTTTTCTGAAGAGGAGTCTCACCATCTTCCTCTCCTTCCAAAAGATTCGCAATCTTGCCCATCTCTGTGTCCATACCAGTAGCTGTAACCACCGCTTTCGCTGTTCCGTATGTGATACTGCAGCCTGAAAATACCATGTTGCTGCGATCACCCAGAGGCGCGTTCTCCTCTGCCACTTCCTGCGCATCCTTCTCAGAAGGTACAGACTCTCCCGTTAACGCTGATTCCTCACTTTTCAGTCCCACACTCTGAAGAAGACGAGCGTCAGCAGGAACAAAATCTCCTGCCTCCAGTTTGATCAGATCTCCAGGTACAAGGGCTGACGCTTCGATCAGCTGTTCCTTTCCTCCACGGATTACCCGCGCATGGGGCGCTGACATATTCTTCAAAGCGTCCAGCGCTTTTTCTGCCTTACTTTCCTGCAGCATGCCCATCACGGCATTGAGAATAACGATCAGCAAAATCAAAGCCGGCTCAAAAAACTCTTTGGGCTCTCCCTCTGTACATGCGATCACAAAAGATATTGCCGCAGCCGCCAGAAGGATCAGGATCATAACATCCTTAAACTCATCCAAAAATCGCTGAAGATTTGTTTTCTTCTTCTTTTCTCTGAGTTTGTTCTCTCCATACTGACTCTGCCTTTTCACTACTTCTTCTGGAGAAAGTCCTTTCACCCCATCAGAAGATAATTCCTGCAGGACTTCTTCTCCCTGCACATTGTGATATTTCAATTAACCTACCTCCTTTATCTGCCCTATTCAGAAGTATTCCAACATCTGTTTCCTGACAGATAGATATATAAACCTATCATAGATGATTTTATATACCGCGTCAACGATTACTATGCTTTTCTTCTATATTTTAGACTTTATTTCTAAAAAATTTCTACTTTTTTACGATTTATATTTTCTTTTACATATTTTTCTTCTACCAGGTCAACAAAGCTGCCGCCCAGGTAAGTCCTGCGCCAAAACCAGAAAGGATCACCCGATCTCCCCGCCGCAATTTACCGCTTTTATTCATTTCATCCAACAGGATCGGTATACTTGCCGCAGAAGTATTTCCATACTCCTGCAGATTCATGGGAAATTTTTCTTCCGGCTCTTCCAGCCGCTTTGCCACTGCATGGATGATACGGCTGTTTGCCTGATGCAGAATGTACCAGCGGATCTCCTCCTTTTTTCTTCCTGCTTTCTCCATTACCTGTTGTATACATTCCGGAACTTTTTTTACTGCAAATCGAAAAACTTCCTGTCCGTTCATAGTCAGATACGTATCTTCCTCCTGATCTTCCTGAAAAAATTTTTTTCTTTTTCCTCCTTTACAGGTAAGTACTTCTCCTTTCCTGCCATCCGCATACTGGACAAATCCTTCCAGTCCCGTCTCCTCTGCTCCCACGACAACTGCTCCCGCTCCATCCCCGAACAGTACGCAGGTGGAACGGTCCTTCCAGTCCACCAGACCGGAAAGAACCTCTGTTCCTATCACCAGCGCTTTTTTATAAATCCCTGCCTGCTGATACGCCTGAACCGTGTTAAGCGCATATAAAAAACCGGAACACGCAGCGCTTAAGTCAAAAGCGGCGGCATTGACCGCTCCCAGCTCTTTCTGTACCCGACAGGCAAGACTGGGAAAACAACTCTCTCCCGAGCAAGTTGCCACAATGATCAGTTCGATCTCCTCTGGAGCTGTTTTGCTGTCTTCCAACGCCGTTCGTGCTGCCTTTGCCGCCATATCTGCGCCTGTTTCTCCCACTGCGATCCTTCGTTTTCTGATTCCTGTTCTGGAGGAAATCCATACATCACTGGTATCGATCCATTCCGCAAGCGCATCATTGGTGACAATTTTCTCTGGAAGATAACTTCCTGTTCCTATAATCCTTGTTTTCATCTCTGTTCCCTCATTTATTTTGATTTTCAAAATATTTCTTTTTCAAAGTATATTACAGGAATTTCCGTTTGTCAACCTTGGAATCCGTTGCCGCTACGCCCCGTTCATGGTAACTCAGATCCTCTGTCACTCTGTACCGCACATAACAACAATCTTCTGGGGCGTCGTCTGAGGAGGAATACTGAATGTAGTTGTGGTATAATACACCAGCAATTCTGCATTTTCCGGCGTGCACCAATATCTCTGCCCATTGCTGGAAACCACATTTGTTCCCATAGCAAGATTCAGCTTCAAAGACTGATCTTCCGCCATCAGATTTTCATCAAAGTACTGCAGCATTACATTTTGATCCCGCCGCAAAACTGTGATCAACTCTGCCTGATATCGTGGCGGAAATATGGCTGGCGCCGGTAAACTGGAATCATAAAAAGCGGCAATCCTCATCCCTCTCCTCAACCGAATATTATCAATGATCTGCGTATCCCCATTCACGATAAAATTTACCATATCCTGATCCGTCCGCAAGGCAATCTGCAGCGTACAACAGGAACCTCCGCTGCTGATCTCCTGTATGACCCCTGTGACCTGTATATAATTTTCGTATGCCATATCTACCTCCATGAGAATAATAGGAAATAATTATCTTAAGATATGCCAAAAAGATTCTTATGGTTCCCCCATAAGAAAAAGATTAGAATAAAATAACACCAGACAGATAGTTTCGTACTGGACTCTTCCTATCCGTCTGGTATCTTTCTTCTTTGCTTCAAGATTTTATGCCATCATAATGTCAGAAATAGCATGCAGAATTTTATCATGACATCCGCCACAGCCTGTGGAACAATGGGTAATTTTCTGAACCTCATCAAAAGTTTTCAGTACGTCATCAAATTTTCCCAACTGTCTCAATGCGTCTTCTACATCGCCATAGGATACCTGTTTACAGTTACAAATCATTTCATTTGTCGTCATATATCTTATCCTCCTGTTTCTTCATAAACTTTTATCTGTCTGTATCTGTTATCTTACCATATTCGGCGGTATACTTCCAGTTTTTTTTCAAAGGAAACTGCTATTCAGCTTCCCCCTCCTTGTTCAGCACCGGCGGCGTCAGAGAAGGATATAATTCCTCATACGCTTCCCTCTCATCCTCTGACACAAGACCAGCAGGAATCAAACCGGTACAATCTGTACCGGAGCAAGTGAAAAATTCTTCTGTCTCTCTGTTTTTATCTTTCATAACGAATCTCCTTTTCTTTTTTAAAAGGATAACCCGATCTGAATTTCTTATGCATGAACAGCAGCTTTTTCTTTTGGACATTTCCATGGTCTGGAACGATACGTATCGCCGTCTCCCCCGAAGCGTCCCTTATTTTTTAAATATATATTTTTTATATACCAAAGTGTGGCTTTTTCTCCTTTTACTGCCAGCATTTTCAAAAGATATTCCATCTGTTCTCTCGTATCTTCATGAATAAACCAGAGTTTTTCTTTTCCTTTTGCATAGTATCTCCAGGGAGCTCCATCATCATAATCTTCCGGATGGTACACTTTTGATGCGCTGATACGGTCCATCATCATCTCTGCAATATATTTTCTTGGCATGGGCACTCCTGTCAGCACCGGATCCGGCGCAATCCCATAGTCCACCCAGTATTCAAAATGATGGCGGTTTCTTCCTTTGTGGTGCATCCAGGAACGGGACGCGCCCGTTGCCTCCCGCTCGGCATTATTTGGACTTCTTGTCCCCTGATAATATCTTGCCCCCACACAAAATTCTGTCGGGGAATATTTGGAAAGATCGTGCAAAAGCCCCTGTCTGTACAGCCCGATTCTGAAACAATATTTCATCACTAACAGCTTATGATGTGTGATCGTCTTAAAATGTCTCCATGCGTTCATGATATCCCTACTTTCCAATCAATACTACGATCGTTCTTCCTTTCACCGTGAGAAATTTTCTCTCCTCTATCTTTTCTTCCGCTCCCTTCGGGCTCACCGCTTCCTCTGCCTTCTTCCCGGAATCCACTGCCAGATACCAGTTGCTTTTTTCCGGGAGATCCGGAAGGGCAAACGTATAATCGTTCCAGTGCATATTATACATCACATAAATGAAATCATCCCCCGGTTTTTCCTCATCCTGCACATACGCTCCGCAATATAATATGCCTGCCTGTCGGCTGCTGCTTTCCGTGTTGGAAAACCATGCGCGCTCCGAATGGTACGACAGCTCCGGCCATCCCAACGACCGATAATCTGTCACCCGCAATTCCCTCCGCATATGCAAAATCGGATGTTCCCTGCGAAAACGAATCACGTCCTGCACAAACCGGGTGAATCCAGAAAATTTTCTGCTCCTGCTCCAGTCTACCCAGCCGATCTCATTATCCTGACAATACGGATTATTATTTCCATTCTGACTGTTCCCCAGTTCATCCCCCCCATAAAGAAGAGGCGTTCCCTGACTGAGCATCAACAGTAGAATCGCATTCTTCATCTGTCTTTCACGAAGCTTTTGCACTTTGATTTTCCGGGTTTCTCCCTCGATCCCGCAGTTCCAGCTATAATTATTGGTGCAGCCGTCTCTGTTTTCTTCTCCATTTTCCTCATTATGGCGATAATCATAAGAAACCAGATCCGCCAGAGTAAAGCCATCATGATTCGCCATATAATGGATCACTCCATGGGTAGCAGGATTTTCCTTATTATAATATAAAAATCCTGGAATCTGATCTTCATCTCCTTTCAGAAAACGGCGCATGGTATTCTGGAATCCTCCATGATACTCTCCCAGACAACGACGCTCGGGGGCTTTTCCTCCATACATTCCTTTGATATCAAAACCTGGACAGATCAGCTTCGTATCTTGCAAAATCTCATCTCTTGCAAGCAATTCCATCCAAACGCCCTCTCCCAACAGCACAAAACCATCCACCGCATACTCCAGCTTCCAAAAGCGAAGGATATCCAGCACTTTTTGGGGTGCCACCTCTCTCGGAAAATAAAAATCCAGCAAAAGCTCCATTCCTTCACGGTGCAGCTGACCGATAAAGTCCTTCATCTCCCGCTCCGGCGAATTTCCCTGACAGTAAGACGCTTTCGGAGCATAATATCCCCCGTCCGTATACCCCCAGTAATTCAACTGCTCCTTAGAAAGCAGGTTCCTGTACTTTGCCTGATCTTCCTTTTCTTTTTGAGGCATATACTCCCAAAACTCATAACATGGCATAAGTTCCAGAGAAGTAACTCCCAACTCCCGCCAATAAGAAATTTTTTCTTTCAGTCCGGCAAAAGTTCCTTTCTTTCCTACCTTAGAGTTTTTCTGCATGGTATATCCTCTCACATGGATTTTATACAGAAACATTTCCTCATAAGGAATCTCACATTTCAAACTCTCCGCAAGCGCTTCCGTTAAAACTCTTCCTCTCCACACCTGTCCCTGCTCCGGCTTTTTTCCAAATTCCTTTCTCCCAGAAAATATTCTGGCATTATCATCTGTAAAATAACGCTCTCCCTGCCGATATACATATTCATAAAGGGAAAGATTCTGTTTTTTCACAACCACCGCACAGATTCTTCCCGTCTGAAAACTGGAGGGAATTATAATCTCCTGCTCCGGAACATCACTCCCTTTTCGGTAAAAAAGCAGCTCCACCGATCCCTCTTTCGGCGCTGACACCGCAAAGTTATACCCATCTGCCGTTCTCGTCGTTCCCGGCTTTGTGGGATCTCCCTTCCGAATCTCCCACTGTTTCCTTTCCATACTCATGTCCGCTGCCTCCTACAAGTTTATGTCCAATTCCACGGGACAATGATCCGATCCCATGATTTCCGTATGGATTTTCGCATCCTCCAATCGATCTTTCAGAGCCTCAGATACACAAAAATAATCAATCCGCCAGCCAGCATTCTTTTCCCTTGCTTTAAAACGATAGGACCACCAGGAGTAGATCTGTTCCTGCTCTGGATAGAAATACCGGAACGTATCAATAAAACCAGCATCTAAAAGCTGGGAGAATTTTTCTCTTTCCTCATCTGTAAAACCGGCATTTTTTCTGTTGGTTTTCGGATTTTTCAGATCGATTTCCTGATGCGCCACATTAAGATCGCCGCAGAAAACAACTGGTTTTCTTGTTTCCAACTCTTTCAGATACGCCAGAAAATCTCTTTCCCACTCCATCCGATAAGGCAATCTGGCTAGTTCATTCTGGGAATTTGGCGTATACACCGTTACCATATAAAATTCCGAAAATTCTAATGTGATCACTCTGCCTTCCTGATCATGCTCCTCTTTGCCAATCCCATATGCCACCGACAAGGGCTCTGCTTTGGTAAAAATTGCTGTCCCGGAATATCCCTTCTTCACCGCATAGTTCCAATACTGATGGTACCCTTCCAATTCCAGCTGAATCTGTCCCTCCTGCAGCTTACTCTCCTGAATGCAGAAAATATCTGCATCTATTTCTTTAAAAAAGTCCAAAAATCCTTTATTTACACAAGCTCGCAGCCCGTTAACATTCCAAGATATCAGTCTCAAATTGTTTTCCTCCTTAAACTTTTGTAATCATTGTACCATATTTTTTATTTTTCTAACATAATAATCTGAAATGTTTCCAGCCGCTCATCCGCAGGACCATGAAAATGCAGTCCCTTTCTTCTGTATTCTTCCATATAGTCCCAGATTTCTTCTGTCACCCGCTCTCCGGGATTCAGGATGGGAATGCCCGGTGGATAAGGAATCAGCGCCTCCCCGGCGATTTCTCCCACTGCATCTTTCCACAAAATCACTTTTTTTTCTGAAAAATATGCCTGTCTTGGGCTCATGACATATGGAGGCAAACCGGGAAGCTTTGTCTGTCCCGGATTTTCAAAGTTTTTTCTTTCTTTTCTGCTTATGCTTTCCAACGCCTTTATAAGCCGCTCCATATCCTCCGGCTCATTGGCATAGGTAACGATCGCTACCGCATTTTTTTCATCCGAAAGCTCCAGTCCCACGCCATACTCTTCATACAGGATATCCGCCAGTTCAAATCCTGTAAGCCCAAGCGCAGAAGCGGATATTACCAGGCGGGTAGTATCCAGATCATATATCTTTTCTCCCAGAAGTTCTTTCCCATAACACTCCATGCCGGGAATCTGGCGAATCCTCTCTCTGGCATCTTCCGCCATCTGACAGGTTTTTTCCAGCATTTCTTCTCCGTGAAGCGCCAGTTCGTATCTGGCTGCATCCAGCGAAGTCATGAGAAGATAAGATGGACTGGTGCTCTGCACCAAATGAAGCGCTGATTCCAGCCTTCCTCTGTCAATTCTGGATGATCCCACATGAAGAAGAGAACTCTGTCCCAGAGAACCCGTCACCTTGTGCATACTCTGGGCGCACAGATCTGCGCCGGAGAGAATCGCTCCCCGAGGAAGCTCCCCGCTTTTGCCTCCTTTTTTTCCAAAATACAGGTGTCCCCCGTGAGCCTCATCCACCAGAAGAACCGCCCCATTTCGGTGACAGATTTCACTGATTTTTTCCAGATTGCTGCATACTCCATAATACGTGGGACTCACCAGAAAAACCCCTTTACAGTCTGGATATTTTGCAAATCCTTCCTCCACGGTTTCCGGTCTTACACTTCCCCATAGCCCCGTTTTTTCATCGTACTCCGGCATCAGATATATGGGGATTGCGCCGCTTAAGATCAATCCCATCAGTACGGATTTATGAGCATTTCTTGGAATCATAATCCGGTCCCCCTCTCCGGCGCATGCCAGAACCATCGCTTCATTTCCGCAGGTCGTTCCATTTACAAGAAAATACGTTTTTTCCGCCCGAAAAACTTCTGCCGCCAGCTCCTGCGCCTGACGGATCACACCTTCCGGACAATGAAGATCATCCAGCCCCTCCGCTTCCGTAAGATCAAACCGAAAAATCCCATCTCCCGTCCACTGCCGCCAGCGGGGGCTGATCCCTTTTTCATACCTGTGACCGGGAATTTTAAAGTAAGCCGGTCTTTTTTCTGTATATTTCACGATTGCGTCCAACAACGGCGTCTGATTCTGATCCATAATTCCTCCCGTAAACATTTTTTGAACGTTAAAAAGGAGCCGGCCCGGAAATACTTCCGATGCGACGGCTCCTCCGTCTAACTTTAAGTTTAATTTATTTTACCAGTCTTGTCCAGCCATATTTGTCTTCTACTCTTCCCCACTGGATGCCTGTAAGATAATCGTATAATTTCTGCGTCAGTTCTCCGATCTGGAAATTATTTATGGTCAGCTCCTCTCCCTTATATACCAATCCTCCCACCGGGGAAATGACAGCCGCCGTACCGGTTCCAAATACTTCCTCTACTCTTCCTTCTCTGCCTGCCTGCATCAGATCATCGATAGCAAGATGAGTTTCATTTACTTTATATCCCCAATCTCTCAAAATATGCAGAATGGAATCTCTGGTCACGCCGGGAAGTACCGTTCCCTCGATCGGAGCTGTATAGATTTCTCCGTCAATCTTAAACATAATATTCATGGAACCTACTTCTTCCACATATTTTCTCTGCTCACCGTCCAGCCACAGCACCTGCGCGCATCCTGCTTTCTCTGCTTTTACCTGTCCGATAATGGAACCTGCATAATTACCTCCGCACTTTGCAAATCCCGTACCGCCTTTTACTGCCCGCACATATTCGTCCTCCACCATGATCTTCACTGGATTCAGCCCTTCCGCATAGTAGGCTCCCACTGGTGAAAGAATGATTACGAATTTATATGCCCGGGACTGATGAACGCCCAGGGTAGATTCCGTGGCAAACGCAAACGGGCGGATATATAAGGACGTCCCCGGCTCTGAGGGAACCCAGTCCTTCTCCACTTTTAACAGCGCATTCACCGCTTCCAAAAACATTTCTTCCGGAATCGGCGCCATACAAAGGCGCTCATTGGAACGAATCATTCGTCTGGCATTCATCTCCGGGCGGAACAACTGAATCTCACCATCAGCTCTTCGGTACGCCTTTAATCCCTCAAAAGTTTCCTGCGCATAGTGCAGAACCACCGTTGCCGGCGTCATAGGGATCGGTCCATACGGCACGATTGCAGCGTCATGCCAGCCGATTCCTTCCTCATAATCCATGATAAACATATGATCTGTAAAGTATTTTCCAAAACCCAGCTGCTTCTCATCCGGCTTTTTCTGAAGACGGTCTCTTTTTATAAATAAAATTTCCATAATGTTCACTCCTCCTGCATTTCCTGTAATGTTCTTCTTCCAGTATAAAACTACATTTTGCTCACGTCAATAGAAAATCACTTTATTTTGCTAAAACTGTAAAATCCTGTTGTTTCAAATTTTCTTTCTCAGTGTTTGACTTTCCCCCCTTTATCTGGTAAAGTATACATAGTATCCGAGATTTTTCGGATTACAGGTACTATAGTTGATAACAAAAGCGAGGACGAATCATGAGTGATATTGAAAACGGAAGCTGCAGCGGCAACTGCACAGACTGCGGATCAGATTGTAATCTGGATCTTTCCAATCCCAATGCAACGGTAACTCTGACTCTGGATGACGATACAGAACTGGAATGCGCCGTACTTACCATTTACCCGGCTGGCGAGCACAAATATATTGCGCTCCTTCCTCTGGATGAAAATGGCGAAAACCATGACGGTGAAGTGTTCCTGTACCGCTTCTCTCAGGAAGAAGGCGATCAGCCTGTTCTGGAAAATATTCTGGATGATGACGAATATGACATCGCTGCGGATGCCTTTGATGAATTGCTGGATAAGGCAGAATACGATGAGATCGTAGATGGAGAAGAACTGTAAAAAATGATAAAAAGCTGGATCTGTCTCAATAGATTTTTGGAATCTAAAGATGACAGTTCCAGCTTTTTTATTTTTCTCCATAGATAGAATAGATTACCCATTCCCCCAGATTTACCGCATGATCTCCGATTCTTTCCAGATATTTTGCGATCATCAGTACGTCCAACTCGCATCCGTCGGAATCTTTCTTTTTCTGAAGAGTTTCCACCAGTTCTTCTTTTACTTTCGCAAACAGCTCGTCCACCTGATCGTCTGCATCGATCACATCCTGCGCCAGTTTCTCATCCCGCCGCACATAGGCATTGATACTGTCGTCTACCATTTTCCCCACCACTTTTCCCATGGTAAAAATCGTAGGATGGATTTCCAGCTGAGATTTCGTAATATACTTCGTGATATCGGCAATATCCGCCGTCTGATCTCCGATCCTTTCCATATCTGCAATCATGCGAAGAGCCGCTGAGATTTCCCGCAGATCGCCCGCTACCGGCTGCTGGCGAAGAAGAAGCGTCATGCACTGCGCCTCAATATCCCGTTCCTTCTCGTCAATCTCCCGCTCAATTTTGTGGACGCCCCGGGCTATTTCTTCATCCTTTTCTCTCAACGCTTTCATAACCAGCGACATGGCTTTCTCGCACAGATCTCCCATCTGAATCAGCTCACTGTTCAGCTTACGCAGCTGTTCCTGATATACTTTTCTTCCCATTATCCAAACCTCCCCGTAATGTAGTCTTCCGTTCTGGAGTCCTCTGGCATAGAAAACATTTTTTCGGTATCTCCCATCTCGATCATCTCTCCCAACAGGAAAAATGCCGTTTGATCAGATATTCTTGCTGCCTGCTGCATATTATGAGTAACCATTACAATCGTATACTGTTTTTTCAGCTCCAATACTAAATCTTCGATTTTCGTGGTGGAAATAGGGTCCAACGCACTGGTTGGCTCGTCCATCAAAAGTACCTCCGGCTGTACCGCCAGCGCCCTCGCTATGCATAACCTCTGCTGCTGACCTCCAGACATTCCCAGAGCGGATTTTTTCAGACGATCTTTTGTTTCCTCCCAGATCGCAGCCTTTCGAAGAGAATCCTCCACGATTTCATCCAACTGGCTTTTTGAACGGATTCCATGAGTTCTGGGACCATAGGCAACATTATCGTAAATACTCATGGGAAATGGATTTGGTTTCTGAAACACCATCCCCACCCGTTTTCTCAGAAGGTTTACATTTTTAATTTCCTTGATTTCCTCACCATCCAATTTCATGCTGCCTGTAATTCGACACCCCTCCACCAGATCATTCATTCGGTTTAAGGATTTTAATAACGTAGATTTTCCGCACCCGGAAGGACCGATAAAAGCCGTAATTTTCTTTTCCGGTATATGCATATTTATTTTTTTCAGTGCCTGAAAATCGCCATAATACAGATCCAGATCCTTTATTGTAAATTTGTCCATTTTTTTACCCTTTCGTCAATCTTTTTGCGACCCAGCCTGAACAGGCGTTTATCAGAAGCACCACTATCAGAAGGATGACTGCCGATGCGTACGCCTGCTCCATATAAAGCCCTTCTGACAGCAAGGCATACATATGTACCGCCAATGTTCTTCCTGAATCCATCAGGCTTCCCGGAATTTTTGCAATAGTTCCCGCCGTATACATCAAGGCAGCCGTCTCACCTACCACACGCCCGATTCCCAGAATGATACCGGAGAGAATCCCCGGAACGGCGGAAGGCAGGATAATCCGAAAAATCGTCCGTAATTTTCCTGCGCCCAGCCCCAGGCTTCCCTCCCGAAAAGAATCAGGAACTGATTTCAATGCCTCCTCTGTCGTCCGAAGGATCAGGGGAAGAATCATCATCGCCAGAGTGATTGCCCCTGCCAAAAAGGAATTTCCCCATCCGCAGGCGATAACAAAAAATAAATATCCAAACAGTCCATATACAATAGAAGGAATCCCAGATAATGTTTCTGCCGTGATTCGGATCAGTTTTACCAGTTTATTTCCCCGGTTGGCATACTCCACCAGATAAATCGCACCTCCCACGCCCACGGGAACTGCAAAAAGCAGTACCAGAAGAACCATCAAGATTGTATTAATGATCGCAGGCATCATGGATACATTATCCGTATTGTATTCCCAGGCAAATTGCTCCAATGTAAGATTAGGGATTCCTTTGATTAGAATATAACCCACGATACATACTGTGATTCCCACGGTTATCGCAGATGCCAGCACCATAAGAATCCGCAGAATCAGAGAACCGGGATGATATCTGTATACTTCCATACGGTCTTTCAGTCTCATTGTCCGTTCCTCCTTTGCAGCGCCGAACAGCACATATTAATGATCAAAATCAATACAAACAGTACCACCGCTGTAGCAATCAACGCTTCTCTGTGCAGATCTGCCGCATATCCCATTTCCATAACGATATTGGAGGTAAGGGTACGCACTCCCATAATCAGACTTTTCCACCCATGGGTCGGCATAATTGGCTGATTTCCCGCTACCATGATCACCGCCATCGTCTCTCCCACGGCTCTTCCGATGCCCAGTACCACACCTGCCAAAATTCCGGACTTTGCTCCCGGCAGCACTGCAGTAAATACACTTCGCTCCGGTGTGGCTCCCAGCGCCAGAGCACCTTCATAATAGGAATCCGGTACTGCCCGAATGTTGCTCTCCGCCACGCTGATCACCGTAGGCAGAATCATAATTCCCAGTAAAATAGAAGCGGTCAGCATGCTTTTTCCATTTCCGCCCACCAGATCCTGCATAATAGGTACAATGACAACCAAACCAAAGAACCCATATACAATAGAAGGGATTCCTGCCATCAATCCAACCGCCGGTTTCATGATTCTGTATACTTTCGGATTACAGAATTTTGCCATGTAAACCGCTGCAAGGAAGGCAATGGGAACGCCGATGATCACTGCTCCAACGGTCACATATATGCTTCCCAGAATCATGGGAAGAATCCCAAAAAGATTCTGCATGGGTTTCCATTTTTCCCCCAGCAGAAAATCTGCTGGGCCAATTTCCGCGATTGCCGGAAGTCCCTTGGCAAACATAAAGATACAGATCAGCGCCACCGCCAAAATAGATACACAGGCTGTCAGCAAAAATACGACCTTCATGATAGACTCTTTTACTTCCTTCATGTTTCCAAACAATCCTTTACTGAATTTCAGACCAGTCAATGGTTTCACCGGTAAAGATAGAAGCTACCTGTTCGCTTGTCATATCATTGATCGGGTTTTCTTTGTTTACGATCACGGCAATACCATCCAGTGCAATGGCTGTACCTGTAATGCCTTCTGCAAGCTCTGTATCTTTCAGTTCTCTGGACGCCATACCGATATCGCATACGCCTTCTATTGCAGATGTAACACCTGTCGTAGAATCATTCTGCTGAACCTCGATTTTCACATCTGGATTCAAAGCTACATAACCTTCTTTCAGTTTTTCCATTACCGGTGTAACAGAAGAAGAACCTGCGACCGTTATTTTTCCAGAAAGCTCTGCTGCTTCATATGCGCCTTCATTCCCCTGGCTGATGTACCCATTTTCCTCTACTACTCTCTGTCCATCTTCGCTCATAATGTATTTTACAAAATCAGCAGCCACTTCACTCAGACCTTCTTTTGTAACAATATTGAAAGGACGGGAAATTTTGTAATCACCACTCTTGATATTTTCCACCGTAGCCTCTGCTCCGTCGATATTCAGAGCTTTTACTTTCGTATCGTCCATAGATCCCAGAGAAATATAGCCGATCGCATACTCATTTCCTTCTACCGTAGTCAGCATAACAGAAGTGCTGTTGGTAACTTCCGCCATATCTGTCGTATTGTCAATCTTATTGCCCGCTTCATCTTTTGTTTCAATCCCGAAAAGTTCAATAAAAGCGCCTCTTGTTCCTGAACCTTCCTCACGGGACACCGGACTGATCATCCCCTCAAAACTTCCGCCTTCTGTTTCCTCCGGGGTGCTTTCTGCATCTTTTTCTTCTCCTGCTGTTTCCTGTGTGCTTGCCGCCTCATCCTTGTTCTCTGTATTTCCGCATCCTGCCATCATCATTGCAGATATCATAAGCGCTGTTCCTACTGTCAACCATTTTTTTCTCATCTTCATTTCCTCCTTGACGAGTATCTCCTAATCGGATACTCTCTTTCACTACTCTTTTTTATTTTCTATTTCTTGACGACAAAAAAGAGTATACCGAACGTCTGTTAAAACCAAAAGTCGGCTTCTGTTAAATGAACATTAAAAAAAGCCGCCAAAAAAAAGCGACTTTTTTACATTCCGCGGGAAAATCTTAGGATTTTGCAGATTTTTTGTATTTTTAAATTTTACTTTTGCTTTACAAAACAGACTATTTCCCTGTGGTACTGCCAAATCCGCCGTTTCGTTTCTCTGTAGCGTCATCATCCACAGTAACTCCATATTCCAGAAAGATTCCCTGAGCAAATCCTTCTCCGGCTTTCAGTTCCACAGTTTTTCCTTCCCGTCCGTCATTCATGATTTTCATAAAAATATGTCCCTCATTGTCGGAATAGAAATAGTCGCTGTCAATGATTCCCACCGTGTTATTCATCTGCAGTCTGTATTTAAATCCCAAACCACTTCTGGGATATACTTTCAGCACCCACTCCTGTTCCATCTGCGCGCGGATACCGGTAGGGATCTTTATTGTCTCACCAGGCGCCAGCTGCACGTCTACAGGGGCAAAAAAGTCATACCCGGCGCTTCCTGCGGTAGCTCTTCTGGGCAGTCGGATCTGATCGTAAATCTCCTGAATCTTTTCTTCCGTTACATCCCCAAACGTATCTTTCCAATCTGCTGAAAACTGTTTCAAACTTACCTTCTCAAATTTTGCAATCCGTTTCATCCTGTTCCTCCTATGCGTGTAATACTACCAGACCCAATTCCAGCGTTTTCGGCACATCGATCACTTTCTGGTTAGGGCTTCCTTTCCATTTTAAACTTACGTCTCTGGTGGCAAGATCAAACTTTCCATCCACCAGGATATCCAGATAGCGAACAATTTCCAGATCTTTGATTTCTTCCCAGGTATATCCGGTATAAAGCCAGATGGTCTTGTCCGGATATTTTTCCCGAATCTCTTTTGCCAGCACAGTAATCTCCTTCACATTATTTTCATGAAGGGGATCTCCGCCGCTGAAGGTAATTCCTTCGATATAAGATTTGTCCAGTTGTTCAAAAAGCTCCGCTTTATCCTCTTCACCAAAAGGAATTCCCCCTTCCGGATCCCAGGTCATGGGATTCTGACAGCCCTTGCAGCCATGACTGCAGCCAGCCACCCAGAGTACCACCCGCAGCCCGTCTCCGTTCAGCATATCATCCTTTGTTATATTATGGTATCTCATTTTATATCTTCCTTTCCATCCACCGTTTCCTGTTTTTTCAGCTCCAGCGATTTTCCATCCAGCGCCGCTTCCAAAAGCACATCTTCCCGGTTGTACACCAGTTTCAGTGAAAAGAACGGTCTCTTCTCCTCCAGAAGCCGGAAAAAGATTTTATCCCCTTCCCAGATATTCAGAGCATCTATTTTCTTTTTGTCTACCCATTCCAGTTCTCCCTCATCACAGGGATGCGCCTCTCCGGTAAATCCATCTGCCGTGTATAAAGACATATATTCCACCGTATCTTCCCCATATACAAAAGTCACGATTCCGCGATATTGATAAGAAGTAAGCGTATATCCTGTCTCTTCCCATACCTCACGGAGCAGGCAGTCTTCCGGGCTTTCTCCATATTCAAAATGTCCTCCCACTCCGATCCATTTATCCTTGTTGACATCATTCTCTTTTACCGTCCGGTGCAGCATCAGATACTGGTCATCTTTTTCTATATAACAGAGGGTACTCAATCTCACCATTTCTTTCCTCCTTTAAAAAACCCCAGAGAGCCAATACTCTCCGGGGTCCTATTTACACTCATGCACTCATCCGGGAAAACGCCCGAAAACGTTTAAGCCTCTGCCGGTACGTCCTTGATACTGAAGCTCATTCTTCCCATCTTGTCTTTGCCCATGCATACTACTTTCACAATATCACCCAGAGTCAGTACATCCTCCACGCGGTTGATACGCTCTTTTGCGATCTTGGAAATATGAACCATGCCTTCTTTTCCAGGTGCAAATTCAATGAAAGCGCCAAATTCTTTGATGCTTACTACCTTACCGGTAAATATCTGACCTGCTTCAAAATCAGTTACGATGGTTTTAATATAGTTCAGAGCCTTATCCATCATCTTCTGATCGGTACCGCAAACAGAAACTGCTCCGTCATCTGTAATATCGATCTTCACACCAGTCTCGTCAATGATCGCATTGATGGTTTTTCCTCTCTGACCTACTACGTCACCGATTTTCTCCGGATCGATCATGATCTGAACGATCTTCGGCGCATAAGCGCTCACCTGTGTTCTCGGCTCTGCAATACATTTTTCCATAACTTCTGTCAGGATATATTCTCTTGCCTCTTTTGTTCTGGCAATCGCTTCCTCAATAATCGGACGAGTCAGACCGTGGATCTTAATATCCATCTGGATAGCAGTGATACCATCATGGGTACCTGCCACCTTAAAGTCCATATCTCCAAAGAAATCTTCTAGCCCCTGAATATCTGTGAGAACAATATAATCATCATCTGTCTCACCGGTCACCAGACCGCAGGAAATACCTGCTACCGGTTTTTTGATCGGCACACCTGCTGCCATCAGAGACATGGTAGATGCACAAATACTCGCCTGAGAGGTAGAACCATTAGATTCAAAAGTCTCAGATACGGTACGGATCGCATATGGGAATTCTTTCTCAGAAGGCAGTACCGGCACAAGCGCTTTCTCTGCTAAAGCTCCGTGCCCAATCTCACGACGTCCCGGTCCACGGCTCGGTTTTGTCTCCCCAACAGAGTAGGATGGGAAGTTATAATGATGCATATAACGTTTTCCTGTCTCTGTCTCATCCAGACCATCCAGACGCTGCGCTTCAGCCAGAGGTGCCAGTGTAGTAATAGTACAGATCTGAGTCTGTCCTCTTGTGAACATCGCAGAACCATGCACTCTCGGAATCAGATCTGTCTCTGCTGCCAGAGGACGGATCTGGGTGATCGCACGACCATCCGGACGCTTGTGATCTTTCAGGATCATCTTACGAACCGTCTTCTTCTGATACTGGTAAACAGCCTCGCCCAGAACAGCCAGCCATTCTTCTTTCTCAGCAAAAGCTTCTTCCAGCTTTTCTGTCACCTGACGGATATTTTCTTCTCTTGTCTGTTTATCATCAGAGAATACGGCAACTTCCATCTCTTCCGGAGTTACGATCTCTTTCATAGCTGCAAACAATTCTTCCGGAACTGCGCAGGATTCGTAAGTATGCTTTTCTTTTCCACATTCTGCTACGATTTTGTCGATAAATTCAATAATCTGTCCGTTTACTTCATGGGCTTTGAAAATAGCCTCGATCATCTTATCCTCTGGAATCTCATTTGCTCCAGCCTCGATCATGATAACCTTTTCTCTTGTGGAAGCAACTGTCAGCTTCAGATCAGATACTGCATTCTGTGCCAATGTAGGGTTGATGATCAGTTCCCCGTCAATCATACCTACCTGAGTGGTAGCGCAGGGACCATCAAAAGGAATATCAGAAATACAGGTTGCAATAGCGGAACCCAGCATAGCAACCACTTCCGGGTTACACTCCGGATCTACAGACATTACCATATTGTTCAGTGTAACGTCATTTCTGTAATCTTTCGGAAACAGAGGACGCATCGGACGGTCAATAACACGAGAGGTCAGGATTGCATGTTCACTGGCTTTTCCCTCTCTCTTATTAAATCCGCCCGGGATCTTTCCCACTGCATACATCTTCTCTTCATATTCTACACTCAACGGGAAGAAATCGATGCCCTCTCTCGGTTTATCAGATGCTGTTGCTGTAGACAGCACTACGGTATCTCCATAATGCATAAATGCAGCTCCGTTGGCCTGTTTTGCCACACGATCAATATCCACTGTCAGGGTTCTTCCTGCCAGTTCCATGGAATAACTTTTGTACATAGCTTTCTCTCCTTATTCTGCCTGACGGCTTTTTTTCAGGCGTAAGGTCTCCGAAACAACTGAAAAAACCACTCTGCTCTTCTCACAATGGGCTTTTCAGTGGTCTCGGCTCATCCTTCTGCCTGATACTTTTGCTTAATGCTTAGGAAGGGGCGGAAAACCTTCCACCCCTCGCCTTAAAAAATTACTTTCTGATTCCCAATTTCTCGATCAGTGCACGATATCTTTCAATATCTTTCTCTTTCAGATAATCCAGAAGACCTCTTCTCTGACCTACCATCTTCAGCAGACCTCTTCTGGAGTGATGATCTTTGTGATGTGTTTTCAGATGCTCTGTCAGCTCCTGAATTCTTGCTGTCAGTACAGCAACCTGTACTTCCGGTGAACCTGTGTCGCCTTCGCATCTTGCATATTCAGCCATGATAGCCTGTTTCTTTTCTTTAGAAATCATTGTAGTTTCCTCCTTATTCTTTAAACGCCTCACATTAAGAAACGGTCGGAGACTCCTGCCTCTGAATGTGGGCTAACTCATACCTGTTCAGTATATCATAGGGATTTTCAGATGTAAACCTTTTTCCTGAAAACTTTGAAAAATTGTGTAACAGCTCAGCCATACAGTGTACGTGAGGCACAAAACACGCTTGCATGTTTTTGCAAGCGGACATCTGTATGAGCTGAGCGCCTGTCAATGAGTAAAACAGTGGCGTTAGCCACGATA
>PPYF01267590.1_pt1 | contig 24759 bp, 19 predicted proteins | sample 1559871 | NCBI WGS metagenome assembly PPYF01 (sample SAMN08240021, study PRJNA423297) | Human gut metagenome, whole genome shotgun sequencing project. | reverse complement strand
AACGTAGTAGGCTCCGCTTTCAATGAGCTCTGAGAATTCCTCCGTGCCCGTAAGCACTACTTCCTTTGATGACATAGACAACTCCACTCTTTACATCATTCATAAGCCTGCAAGCTGTATAGTTAGTGTGCCTGTTTTTTTTTCGATCTTCCACCGTTTTGTTTGCCCCTGTCGGCAGTCTCGTTTACCTGAAATATTGCAAAATATATAGATATTGAGCTAATTTCCCCGATCACCGACTCCCAGTGTTACGGATCCCCCTTCATTTGCGACACATGCGGTTCCTGCTGTTTCTTCTTCACAAGCATTCTCAAGTAAAGGCTTAACCTCATCATCAGTGTCCGATCTCAGCGTTTCCCCATCAATAGTCTTGCCGTCAAGCTCGGCCAATACCTTCGGAGAACGCGAGGCAAAACGTGTAAGCATGGATCCTAAATTGCCGCGTCCGCTTAATAACCTGTTTCCGAAGGTTTCCATAGCCTCTTCAAAGGAATCCTTTCGCTTTATGACATCGTCATAAGCTTTACGCACCAAATCAAATTTATCCGCTATCTTTTGGGCATCCAAGGCCAAAGTACGAATGTGCTCGTTTTGTCTTGCCAGCACCCATAGATTGGAAACCACCTTTAATGAAGGAATGAGGCTCGAAGGCGAGACCAAATAAATGTTCTTTTGCTCGGCATAGGCATAAAGGGCGTGATCATACAAACAAGCAGCCTGCAGAGCGCCATCCAAGGGCACAAACATAAACACGAAGGACGGGCTGTTTAAGGATTGATAATTTTGATAAGCACGCCCGGCAAGTGCGTCTATATGATCCTTTACGGATTGGGCATGTGCACAAAGCGCCCTTTCTTTCTCGCTCTTAGAATCGGCACAGTTATACTCCGTATAAGCAGTAAGCGAGCATTTGGCATCGATGATGATACACCGGTTTTCCGGCAAGCGAATTACGGCATCGGGGCGTCCCCTTTCGCCCATGGCTCTGTTTCCGGCCACCTCCCGTTCATACTCCACACCCTTCGTAAGCCCCGATGAATCCAATACACGCTCCAATTGCAGCTCTCCCCACATACCCTGAGCTTTTCCTCCCGATTTCAGGGCCTCCGTAAGATCGAGGGCCTGCTTGGACAAGGTCTGCTGTGCCAGCTGCATTTGCTTCAATTCCTCAGACAAACGTCCGGCCTGAGTATAATTTTCCCTACGCGCCTTATCGATCAACTCTCTGAACCTCAGCAACTCCTCCTTTAAAGGATCGACAGTACTTTTAAACTGCTCGTTTGACACCGTCTTGAGCTCCGCCGCTCGCTCCTTAAGCATCTTTTCGCCCAAAGCACAAAGTCTTGCCTCCAGCTCGTGTTGCTGATGCGCAAAGCCATCCTGCAGATTTTTTTCTTTTTCCAAGAAGGTCTCCCTGAGCTCTTTTTCACGCTGAGCAAAGGCTGCGCTTTCTTCCTCCCGCAAGGAGCTGATATTTTTAAGCTCGCTTTGCGCACGAGTTAAATCATCCTTTAAATCCGCATTCTGACGATGCAGGGTATTGTTCTCCCCTTCATACGACAGGCAGTCGTCGTGCAGTCTTTCATTCTCAAGATCAAGGGCGGAGATCTTTTCACGATTCAATATGTGCTCACGGCGCTGCTCCTCAAGCTCGGCTACAAACTTATCCCCCCTTTCCCGCTCAAGCTGCAAGCTCTCAAGCAAATTACGATTCTCACTCTCAAGTGCCGCCGCATTTTCCCTAAGTGCCGCATTTTTCTTAAGCGTACTTATAAAAAACCACAGCACTATAGTGCATGCAAGTAGCATCAATAAAGCAACTAACGGCCACAGGAAATTGTAATTAGATATTTCACTTGCAAACGAGGTCGGAACTTGGGATGAAAACATAGCTTTCTGCCTTGAATAAAATCTTTTCAAAATTACAATGTGCCGCCCTGCGCACATTATTTTTATGATCATCAAAAGATATGGATATATTAGCGCCCCGTAAGCCTATAATTTCTAAATACTCGCATCTAATTTTGCAAGTAAGAGAGCGGGCATTGGGCAGATCAAAGCTACTATGCGCATTAATTAGGCGCAGGACTTTAATCATAACCTGCATCGCTTCGAAGGCAGACTTTCTCTACATCTATCTTTTAAGGATAAAAAATGGAAGCAGCAGTTAAATACTCTGAAGATCCGAAATTAAAAACCATCTCCAATGCCAAGGGCTTTAGCGTCACCGTAATGGACTGGGGTGCCACCCTTATTTCCATAAAGGTTCCGGTTTCCGGAGAGAAGGATCCGCGTGAGGTTTTGCTCGGGGTCAAGGATCCCGCCCTCTGGTCCCAACAAAACTGTTACTTTAATGCTACCATAGGACGTTTTGCCAACCGCATTGCCGGAAATTCCTTTGAAATAGACGGTAAAAAATACCTTCTGAATTCAAAAGATCCGCACACCCTGCACGGCGGAGCGGAGGGCTTTGATAAGCGCCGCTTCTCCCTAATAAAGGAAAGCAAAAATTCGCTCACCTATGAATTGAAATCAAAAGACGGTGATCAGGGATTCCCGGGTGAATACACCTTAACCGTGATCTATACCGTTACCGATGACAATTCACTGCTTGTAAACTACATAGGCAGATGTACGGAAAAATGCTGGTCTTGCATCACCAACCACGCCTATTTCAACCTAAACGGCAAAAACTCCTCCGCCCTAAATCACACCGTCTGGTTTGATTCAGATGAATTCCTGCCCTGCGATGCCAATTCCATTCCGACGGGCGAGGTTCGTAAGGTGCACAAAACGGCATTTGATTTTAAAACCGAGCCCAAAACCGTCGGACGCGATTTTATGCACGATGAGCAGATGCTTTTAGCTCTGGGCTATGATCATCCCTTCCTGATCGCAGGTGATGAAACCAAGCCCTTCGCCATAGTCGACTCCGACGACGGCATGATCAGGATGGAACTTTATACCGATTATCCGGCCTTCCAGTTCTACTCCGGAAATTATATCTTTAACCCGCAAAATCCCATCCCGGCCCGCGACGACGGCAAGCCCTACGGATCACAAAGTGCTTTATGCTTTGAACCGGAGTTCTACCCCGACTGTCCGCACCTGCCGCAGTTTGCCGAGAAAAACCCCATGGTGACTCCTGACGCTCCGCTCGTTCGTACCATTTGCTATAAATTCCGCTGATATTAAGCTAAGACCGCCCCTGCGGCGGTTTTTAAAGCCCAATTCCCGTTATAAGGGCCACCAGCGGTATGGTAAACACGGCCGTGGCGGTAGTTATGGACACGGCCCTTGCGGCCTTAGTGATCATCTTGGGATTATAAAGCGCCGCCAGCACGGCGGTCATTACACCGCAGGGACCTGCAAGCGATACCAACGCCACTCCTTCAAATTCACGCGAGGTAAGGATCTGCTTGGAAATAAGCAGCAACACGGCAGGAACCACCAGCATTTTCACCAAAACAAAGATCATAAGTCGTACATCCGTCAGTGTTTCTTTAAATTTGATCTCGGGTACGGCCGATCCTACGATCATCATGGCGATCACGGGGGCCGCAGCTCCCGCACGGGATAAGCCCTGACGACAAAGCTCAGGCATATTGAAGCCTGCGAATATAAAAACTATGAGCAGCATACTGGATATAAAGGAGGGATTTTGCGCCAGCTGCCGAAACGAGATCTTGTCCCGTCCTCCGCCTATCATGATCACTCCGTAGGAGAACAAAAGTATGTTGTTAAAAACTATGGCAATCGACATATACACAATCGCCAGCTCTCCGTACAGCGCCCCCACGAGCGGGATCCCGAGCAACAATATATTGGTGCAGGTAAACAGCATGTTGACGGTACCGCGTTCCTCCTTGGGATAACGCATAAGATAAGGAACTAAAAAACCCGATGCCACCTGCAAAAGCTGCAAAAGGATCATAACTGCCATGGCATAAACAATGAAGGACAGTTCCTCTGCAATCACCGAGGACAGATCACAGGAGAGGATCATGCAGGGGGTTACTATATTAACCACGATCTTCGTTAAGGCCTGACGGATCTCAGGAGTAATGATCCCGATGAGTTTCCCTATTACGCCCAGCAATAGCATAAAAAAGAAAATTGTCATCTGCTCCAATATCAGCATTTTCTTTGTCACCTCCCGTTAAAAGAAAAAGCCTGCCGATATTCCCGTCGACAGGCTTTCAAATGCTTTATTCCGTTTGAATTAATTCGGCAACGATTAACGCTTTACGAACTTCATGGCGGAACGGGCAATCATCAACTCTTCGTTGGTAGGGATCATAAAGAGTCTGACCTTGGACTCGGGCAAGGAGATCTCGCCTTCAAAGCCCAGACGAGCCAAAGCCTTCTCATTTAAAGGCTCGTTTAACTCGACACCGAAAGGCTCTCTTAAGAGCTCGCAGGTGAGCTTACGTGCTTCCCAGCAGTTCTCGCCTATGCCGCCCGCAAAGACGATGGCATCGACGTGACCTAAGGCCACATAGTAGGAGGCGATGGTCTTGGCCAAAACGTAGGAGAACATTTCAAGGGCCAAGGTGCATCTTTCATCGCCCTTCTCGTAGCCCTCACAGATGGGACGCATATCGGAGGAAATTCCGGACAAAGCAAGCAGACCGGACTTGTGGTTGAAGATCTCCTCAACCTCATGAGGGGTCTTATGAGCACGCTCGCAGAGGAAGAACACAACGGAGGCATCGATGGAACCGCAACGAGTACCCATCACCAGACCGTCAAGCGGGGTCAGTCCCATGGAGGTGTCGACGCATTTACCGCCCTTAACGGCCGATACGGAGGCACCGTTGCCCAAATGGCAGGTGATGACGTTGACGTCCTCAGGAGCCTTACCTAGCAACTTGGCCGCTTCCTGAGACACATACATATGTGAGGTGCCGTGTGCGCCGTACTTACGTATATTCAGATCGGTGTAGTACTCCTCAGGGATGGCATAGCGATAGGCCTTAGGAGGCATGGTCTGATGGAATGCAGTGTCAAACACGGCTACATGAGGGATGGAGGGGAAGCTCTTGCGGGCAGCATCGATACCCTGCAGATGAGCGGGATTGTGCAGAGGAGCAAAAGGAATGACCTTGGCGATGTTGGCCTCGACCTCATCATCGATCAGAGTGGGCTCGGTATAGATATCTCCGCCCTGCACGATACGGTGACCGCATGAAACGATGGACTCGGACAGCTCCTTGTCTTTGGAAAGAATATTCTTGTCAAGAAATTCCAAAGCCTTAGTATGATCGGCGCCCGCACCCAGAGCAGCCTTTTGCTTCTCTTTGTCGCCCTCAAACTTCCAGGAGATGCGTGCATCCTCAAGCCCCAAGGCCTCGGCAATACCGCTTACAAATATGCGGCCGTCCTTGGGATCGAGAATGGCAAATTTAACCGAAGAGCTTCCGCAGTTGATAACCAGTGCAGTCTCACCGTACTTATTCATAACTTTGTTGTATCCTGATGTAATGATTTTAAAGCAGAAGGTCCCTTGAAAAGGGATCAGTCGACCTGATGATTTTAGCATTTTCGCAAAGTAAGCGCAGGCATTAAGACATTTGATCGTAAAATGGCAACGCATTTTTCGACGGCGATCATATTTCGCATACGCAAATTCTTTAAAGCTGAAATTTCAGCAAACGAAAAAAAGCCGTCAGAATAATTTTAGGGAGGAATTTATGATTGACGTTTCAGTCCTAAGACGTAGCTATGCCATGTCGGGACTTGATGAAAAGGATCTTTGCGCCCATCCCATGGATTTGTTTGAAAAATGGCTGCAGGAGGCCGTTGATTCGGGGCTTTACGATCCCAACGGCGTAGTAGTAAGCACCGTGGATGAAAATGCCCAGCCCTATTCACGCATGGTGCTCTTAAAAAACTACGATAGAAAATCCCTCGTTTTTTATACCAATCTAGGCAGTCGTAAGGCTCAGCAGCTCAAGCAAAATCCAAAGATCTGCATGCTTTTTCCTTGGTTTTATCTTGAGCGTCAGGTGATGTTTTTAGGGGAGGCCAAGCGTCTTAGCCTTACCGAAGAGCTCAAATATTTCCACTCCCGTCCCCGCGGATCCCAGATCGGTGCTTGGGCCTCTCATCAATCGCATCTTGTATCCTCGCGCGGCATTCTTGAAGCCAAATTTCAAGAGATCAAGGAACGCTTTAAAGGCGGTGAGATCCCCTTGCCTTCGTTTTGGGGAGGTTTCCGCGTAGAATTTCATACCGTAGAATTCTGGCAGGGACGTGAAAATCGTATGCACGACAGATTTATCTACAAACTGATGGACGGCAATTGGCAGGATCCGGTGCGCCTTGCGCCCTAGACTCTGGGTTTTGCTTTTTAAGATGAGGTTCTTTTGTGAACGAAATAGCAGTATCAATCCTTTGCATCACTTACAATCATGGCCCTTTTATACGCGATGCACTTGAGAGCTTCGTCAGACAAAAAACGAATTTTGCCTTTGAGGTACTGATCCACGACGATGCCTCAACGGACGGTACCGCCGACATCATTTACGAATACGAGCACAAATATCCCCATATTTTCCGTTGCATTTACCAAAAGGAAAATATTTGGGGCAAAAAGGATGCCTTTTTAGATTTCCTCATGCCTATGGTGCGCGGAAAATACGTGGCCATAAACGAAGGAGACGATTACTGGTGCGATGATCTCAAGCTGCAAAAGCAATTTGATTTTATGGAGGCTCATCCCGAATTCTCGGTATGCTTTCATCCCGTAAGGGTTCATTTTGATAACGGCCTGTACCCCGACAGCATCTTCCCTCCCGCAAAATTCCGCTTTAACAAAGAGGTATTGAGCCTTTCGGATCTTTTAAAGCACAATTTCATTCAAACCAATTCCGTGATGTATCGTTGGCGCTTCCACGCAGAAAATGCCGATAAGCTCATCCCGCGCGGCATATTGCCAGGCGACTGGTATTTACATTTGGTGCACGCTCAAATTGGCAAAATAGGATTTTTGCCCGAGATCATGAGCGTATACCGACGCCATGATGAGAGCGTATGGACAAACGCCATGGTGTCCCCGCAATGGTTTTTAAAATGCGGAATTGCCAATATTCGCTTCTATCTTGAGGTGGACAAGAATTTCGGCAGAGACTCTGCAAAGGACATTGCGGATCTGGCGTTGCTGACCAAGCTCTGTTTACAAAAAGAGCATAAATTTAATGAGCTTGAGATCTTAGAAAAGCTTTGTCCGCAAATTACGAAATACCCTGAAAACATTGCACTCAGGCTTATATTCCTGTCGGGACTTTTGCGCCTCACCTTCGTGCACTCCTGGCGTAAAAAAATAAAACGCCGCATTAATTTTTTAAAGCAGCTGAGGGATTTTGCAAGTTGACGGAAGGTTGAGCCGTTTACAAAGACTCCCTATAGTCTGAGCTCTTAGTCTTAGAATTGGGTATTGGAAGGAAATGGCCGCATAACGAGGTTTATGCGGCTTTAATGCAGAAATGACGGCGTCAACAAATTTATCTTGTAGCAAAGTCCATCTTACATGCTCCCACATAACATAAGAAAATGCAGGCTTAGCGTTTAAAATGACACGCCGTAGCGGATTTTGTGCATTTGGTTGCCGTTAACTAAGTCCCCTATCGCCCAAGGGTGAAAAGAGAACTCTTCACCGCACCTTTATCAGAAGACTACGGTCTTATTTCCGTGTACAAAAACCTTATCATCCAGGATCTTATTTACAGCACGCAAGAGCACCATCTGTTCGACGTCATGCCCTGCTTTAGCCAGGGTCTCAGGATCATAACGATGGTTTACCTTAATTACATCCTGCTCGATAATGGGCCCTTCATCAAGATTATCGGTTACAAAATGTGCAGTAGCGCCTATGAGCTTCACGCCGCGGGTAAAGGCCTGATAGTAGGGCTTGGCCCCCATGAATGCCGGCAGGAAAGAATGGTGAATATTCACCAGTGTGCCCATCTTGAAGTGACGAATGAATTTAGGGGACAAAATGCGCATGTATTTGGCCAAGACCACAAGATCCGGCTTGCTTTCGTCGATGGCGTTCAGGATCAGTTGCTCCTGCTCCTCGCGCGCATGATCTGCATTCTCAAAACAGGTGAAAGGAACGTTGAATTTTGCCGCAAGACCTCCGAGATCCTCATGATTTCCAATCACGGACACGATGTCGGCATTTAAGGCTCCCGAATAGGACTTCATCAAAAGTTCACCTAAGCAATGCGCCTCCTTGGTAACAAGTACGCATATGCGACGACGACGGCCGTCATTTAGCCTGACCTTTGCCCCCTCGGGAAGACGTTTCTTAACATCCTCAATGATCTCATCCTGATCTTCAAAATTTCCCTCAACTACGGAGCGCATGAAAAACTTTCCGTCCTCGGCCGAGGCAAACTGATCTTGTCTGATAACGTTTAAATTGTGCTGAAAGCAGGCATCTGTAATTTTAGCAATAAGACCGGTAGCATCTGAGCACTCGGTCAAAAGGATCCTTTTATCCATGGTAAATTCCGAAAATTCTCCGTGTGATACGGTTAATAAAATTTCTCCCGATGTGGCCTAAGGGATGCTTCTTGAACTTACCGCACATGATATTCATCATAGGGTATTTATGAAATTAAGGCTCCGGCTTCGACTTATATCGAAAGAAACGCATTCACTAATTTAATTTGCGCGGCAATTTTTAGCAAGATTTCAAAATTTCCGCTTTTTTGGTATTTTTACAAATGCGATGCGCATGCGCTTTTCGCGCCTCACTGCTCCTTCATTGTGCAAAGAAACCGTGTTTACGGTCTGTATTTTTAAAAGTTATTATCTTCGCTATAGTGAAATCAAGAAATCAATCCGTGCATTTTCGAGAAGAACATGACTGAATTTAACGATCTCCCTCAACAAACCGATTTTGCCGTTTTAAATATACCGGGCAAGGAACCCATCAAACTGCCCATATTGAAAGGTAATATGGGTCCGGAAGTAATCGACATTCGTGCTTTGGGCAAACAAGGATACTTTACCTACGATCCGGGTTTCGTTTCGACCGCATCCTGCATGTCCCGCATAACCTTCATCGATGGAAACAAAGGCATGCTGCTCTATCGCGGCTATCCCATCGATCAGCTGGCCATAAAAACGAATTATCTGCAGGTATGCTATCTCCTGTTCAAGGGCGATCTGCCCACCAAGACCCAATATAAGGAATTTGAAGATCGCATACGTCATCATTCCCTGGTGCATACGCAGATGGAATCACTGTTCCAGGCCTTCCGCCGTGACAGTCACCCCATGGCCGTGCTCTGCGGTGTAGCCGGTGCTCTGTCGGCCTTCTATCACGACAGCATGGATATTTATGATCCGCAGCTGCGTGAACTTACCATGCAACGTCTCATTGCCAAGATGCCCACCCTGGCCGCCATGTCTTATAAGTATTCCATAGGACAGCCCTTCGTTTATCCGCGTAACGAGCTCAGCTATGCCGAAAACTTCCTCTACATGATGTTTGCAACGCCCTGTGAAAAATACAAGGTCAACCCGGTAATCGCCAAGGCTCTTGATCGTATCTTTATTTTGCATGCCGATCACGAGCAGAATGCCTCAACCTCCTCGGTAAGGCTTGCAGGATCCTCGGGTGCAAATCCCTATGCCTGTATTGCAGCCGGCATTGCCTCTCTATGGGGGCCCGCACACGGAGGTGCCAACGAAGCCTGTCTGCGCATGCTCCAGCAGATTGGAACCGTCGACAGGATCCCCGAATACATAGCCCGAGCCAAGGATAAAAACGATCCCTTCCGTCTCTTCGGCTTCGGTCACCGTGTCTATAAGACCTTCGATCCGCGTGCCATCGTAATGCGCGACACCTGTCACGAGGTACTCGACGAGTTGCACATCACCGACAATCCTACGCTCAAGGTTGCGACCGAGCTTGAAAAGATTGCTCTGCACGACGAGTATTTCATCGAACGCCATCTCTATCCGAACGTAGATTTCTACTCAGGCATCATCTTAAACGCCATCGGTATTCCGACCTCGATGTTCACCGTGATTTTTGCCCTTGCGCGTACCATAGGATGGATCTCGCACTGGAACGAAATGCAGTCTATTCCGGATTCACGTCTGGGACGTCCGCGCCAAATCTATGTTGGCCGTCCTCTGCGCGATGTCAAAGCGCTTTCATATCGCAAGTGATCACAAAGCCGCCTCAAGGCGGCTTTTTCACCATTAAATTGGCTGATCAATGCTCAGCGGTTCTGTACTCAATTTGCTCTTTTATTTTGGCTAAAAGCGATTTGTTCGTGGCATTCACTTTTTCTACAGACGGACGATATCTGCCGGCAGGATGAAACAACATTGTTTCCGCCTTCAGCTACAGCGTCATGTCTAAAGCAAAGCTATTTTTCAGGTAATTCTGGATCTGGAAGCTTACTTATCTCTTTAAACGCATTCATCATTCGAACCATAGTATCTACCATCCATGGATAAGCTTCACTTTTCCATAATTCTTGATTTGTCAGGCCTTCTACCTGCTTATTACAATTTATCGATGAATCTTGTATATTCAGAACTTTAGAATCCCTCCATTCATCGATTTGTACCCCATAATCTTGAGCCAATTTATCCTTAAAATGCACAAACTTCTTATAAAGATCATGGTTCTTTTCATTTATGATAATGCAAACCTTAATGATCTCTTCTCTATGATTCTGAACAAGCATTATGTAGAAGTTTTCTCTTGCATGGTATGTACGCCAATTACTTCCTGTGGCTTTTCTCCTGTAGTTCAGCCACGTTTCCTTTGCTTTTTTTACTGCCTCTTCATCAGACTGTTCAATATATTTATCCAAGCCTTCCCAGAATTTGATTCTAAGTTCATCGCCTGATGTTAATTTAACCTCTGTTTTCTGTTCTACAGCGACACCGGTAACTGCCGAAATTCCCATTAGTTTCATGATCTCTGACTCAAATTTCTCATTATCTTCTGTGTCAATGAGAGATTCTATGTTTTCAAGAATTGCGACAATGTTAATAAAGCGAGATTCCATATAGGAATTTGCCTTACATGTCCTGTACAGAATTTTCTTCCATTCTTCCGTATCTTCGTCAAAATCTGCTTCTTCAATATCTGACAGCTTATCAAGCCTGGCTCTTCTGGCGAATTCATCATCCCAGTTTCTGAATACCGGAGCAATCATGAGATGATTGTAAATTGTAGGATATGCAATCTGCATACAGACGAGAGCAAAATTGAGCAAGCGTTCCTTGGTAGTGAGTTCTTCTGATGAATTAAACTCACTTCTATGCATGATCTGAATGAGTGACAAACTGTTGAACAGTCGCTTCATGGAACGCGGATTAGGTCCTGTTGAATATTCAACATATTGTATGATCTGCTCCAGCACGGAGCTGTCGGAAATTGTTTCCGACAGCTCATCTTTTGTGTAATACCCTATCTGCTCCAATGCGTCACTTACATAATCATCGATTTGATATGCATTAACAGGCATCTGAAACGGCAACTGAATGATCTTATCGAAAAACGATCTGAACTGACGCTCGTTTGTGGCATCCTTTTTTCCAAATCTTGGTTCAAGACCTCTAACTACAACCTCGTAGTCAATAGCAAGCACAAAAAGACAGTTTTCAACCTCAAACATATTCTTCATAAGTTCGAGGGTTTTTACAGCTACAGGTGGATCCAGTCGGTCCAAATCATCAATAAAAATGATGAATCCTTTATTATTCGGGTGTTTTTTGTGTTCCTCTTCCAAATACGCTATAACCAGATCTTCAAAGTTTTTACGAAAATCCTCAGGATCAAAAAAAGAGACCAAATCCGACTTGTCATCACCGGGGAGCAATTGCCCTACTGCATGTCCTGCGTTTTGAACTATTCCTCCAGTTGTATATGAAACACCTGTATCTACAGCAAAAACGGCTGCAGTTTTTGCAAATACCTTCATTTTTTTTAACAAAATACCGAAACTACCTTCATGTTCGGTTATTTTGTAATTCTTCGATTCCGCCAGCCTCTGAATTTCATTGATTATGCCGGATATAAACTGAGTGGTAATAGTACTAGGATTATTAAGGAGTGCGTACCTCCACATATTGATCCAGATCGGAGTAAAAAAGCATTCCTTATTTTCTTCCTCATTGCACAGAGTGTTTTTTAAGAGATTAAGGAACGAGGTCTTTCCCGCCCCCCATTCTCCCTGAATGGCAATGGTAGTCGGTGTCTGAGCATTTTTAATATACCCGCAGAGTGCAGAAACATATTTATTTACATTCAGCAAGTCTTTTGTCTTTACGGGGACATCAACCAGATTTGATTTTCTATTGTCATAGTTTGACTCTGCTTCTTTGATTCCGAAAAAATTCATTCCATCCTCTGAATATCAATTTCTCTTTTTGATATCACCTGCATTCATGCACATGAATGGGGTATCCGTACTTATTAAAAATGCCCGCCTTTTGCTCTTCTTGTTTGTCCTAGAGCTTTGTAGCTCAACTCATCATATCTTGTCCGGCTTTAAAGCATTGCAACTTAAATGCCAAAACAAAGATCGTGTTAGGGATCCGGCAACAGGCTTCTGCGACGTAAGACAAGAGTGTCCAGGGTAAGGCTGTACGCGCAACTGACAACAAAATATGAGCACGGTATTTCCTTAATAACTTAAGGTGAGTATACCTCGTTCCGTCCATAAGTTTTAACGTTCCAATAGATACAAATACGCTTTATGCTGTCAATTCCTCCGAAAAAGTAGAGCTGATGATACATTCGAGAACTGCAATCTTTGCTTGGATATTTTCGGCATAGCCTTACGGCTCATAACAAAATAAGTTCTCTTCCCTGCTCGACAAATAGGTGCTTATAATTCTTCTTTGAGGATCCCCAACACGTCCTTTCCACATTGCACATCGAAATCGTTGCCTGTTATATAATCGATCGAGGGAAATTTTTGATAGCCGGTGGAATGTATGCTGAAAAAGATTGGGCTTGGACTTATGAGTTTTTTCCGAGCTGCGGGAAAGTAACAGCTACTACATAGATAAAACGTCCTTTATCAAGGACATAATGAGCGAAAGTATTAAATCCTTTCTTTTTACTCGTCCGCGCAGATTCGGCAAAACTCTGACTCAGAGCATGCTCAATGACTTCCTTTGTCTCAATTATGGAAATTCCCCAGATCATGCAAAAAGACAGCTGCGCCTCTTTGAAGATCTCGAGATAAGCAAGGATAAGGAGTTCTGCCAAGAACAAATGGGACGCCACCCGGTGATCTTCATATCCTTTAAAAACATCGAACAGCCTACGTATGAAGGAATGCGGGCCGCTCTTATCCGTATGGTAAGAGATCTGTATTCGAGCTTTTATTTTTTGACACAGACGGATTCACTTAACAATCTTCAAATCGCAAGTTTTGAAGAGTTTGCCACCATTAGCAATCATAACGACACAGTTAATGTAGATGAACTTATAACAAGCAGTCTTATATCTCTTTGTAAAACGCTATGTACCGTATACAAAAGAAAGGTAATAGTTCTTATCGACGAATATGACGTACCTGTCAACAAGGCACACAGCTATGGGTTTTACGACAAGATCCTGCCGCTTCTAAGGGGCATGCTTTATCAGGTTGTAAAGGATGACAGGCAACTTGTGGAAAAGTGCGTGATCACCGGATGTAACCGTATCTCAAGAGAAAGCATTTTCACCGGCATGAACAGCGCCATAGTCTATTCGGTCTCAGACGGCATGTACTCCGATATATTCGGCTTTACTCAGGCGGAGGTTGACGAGTTACTTCACTACTATTCCCTGACTTCAAAAAAAGATACCGTAAAGGAATGGTATGACGGATACAATTTTGGCGGTACCTGCATATACAACCCCTGGGACGTTACCAATTACTGCTATGCACTTCTGAAAAATTCCAAGGCTGAGCCTGTTAACTATTGGGCAAATACCAGCAGTAACGAAATAATCAAGGAATTCATAGACTACGCCGATACCCCTTCACTTAAAAAGATGCAAAAACTACTTAATGGTGAAACGATAAAAACAAGAATTGATGAGCAGCTTGTATATCCCGATCTTGAAAAGGATCACAGTCCGATACAGCTTTTCAGTATCCTTTTATCATCCGGCTATCTGACCGCCGTCTCCGTAGATCATGAAGGCTACGAGCTTAAGATCCCCAACCGAGAAATCAAGGTTCTCTTTAATGATCTCGTGACAAACTTCTATCAATCGTCAGATACCAGATTCCATGCCAGCGCAGCCGAGTTACCCAAGATCATGGCAGAAGGATTCTCGGGACCTTTGGAGGATCAAATTAACTATCTGCTCTCCCGCTTCATCAGTGTGCAGGATACGGGATATGAGATCGCCTATCATACGTTTTTCGTAGGCGTGCTCTCTCAGGTTCTGCCTCCGTCGGCATGGCTTCTTTCAGAGCCCGAAGCCGGCGACGGATTTGCTGATATTACGTTCATGATGAACAAAAGCACCGGTATTATCCTGGAATTTAAGAAAGGTAATTCAGATAGTGAATTGGAGCGCCTTGCCGTTCAGGCCATAAAGCAGGCGGAAACAAGAAAGTATCGAAAAATATTTTCTGACTATCCCGTCAAGAAAATAATTACTTATGGAATTGCCTGCCATGGCAAAAGAGCCGTGGTTAAAAGTTCGGTATCTTCGGTGTAATGCGATATCTAAAAAATGAGGAAAGAATTTAATTAAGATGGTATCTATAAACCGTTGTTGAAAATTCAGTTACTCCAAAAATAGCTACATTTACTAAAAAAACAAATGTAGTAAAAAGCTACTTCGGCATTATTCGGGGTTTGTTTTATTCGGCGTAAAAAAGACTTAAGGATGCGGTTTACAGAGTAAAATTAATTTATTTAGATTAATTCAGAAGAGACTAGATTTATATTGAGATGGTGCCGAAGGTGGGAATCGAACCCACACGCTGTTGCCAGCGGCGGATTTTGAATCCGCTACGTCTACCAATTCCATCACTTCGGCATCAGAAGATGTGCATCATTTTATACTAACATTATTAAAATGCAAGCTTTTTTTAATTCTTTTCCTATTTTTTTAATAGGTTAAATTTTTTCCCAAGAAAACGCCATATCTATGCCTTTTTAGGCATGACTTTTTACGATTTCTCTTGAGCTTGGTATTGTCACACTTTTCTGCGCAAAAGATACACGGCCAGCATTCCAAATACGATTGAAGCTAGAGACGCCCCCAACAAGGGAGGCATACCGTATACCAAAGATAGGGGAGCCACAATCTGATTTAACACATAATAGCCAAAGCCCAAGGTGATCCCAGCTAAGATCCTTGCTCCCATATTCATGCTGCGAAGCGGTCCGAATACGGTAGACAATGCTAAAAACAGCATCACGATCATGATCACCGGCTGCATAAGCTTTTCGTACAGTTGCAACCTGAAGGCTGAGGATTGCTGGTTGTTCTCCTCAAGATAGCCTATATAGTCTATTAAACCCTGCAAGGTTAATGATTTATCGATATTGTTGATAACGTCTACACGCTCAGGATTTAAATTCAGTTGCCACTTTTCTGTCTTATTAAACGAGATCTTAAGCTCGTCGCCGTAGGCAACGGTATGCACATTCTGCATCAGCCAACTCCCGTTTTCATACTTACCGCTTTCAGCACGGCTTTTTGAAACAAGCCTCGGTCCGTCGGTTTCATAGCGCACTATATCCAACAAGGATCCGTCCAAAAGCATGGAACGTATCCCGATCAAAGATTGTCCCTCACGCAACCAAATACCCGAGCGAGTAACCGACATACGTCCTTCGGAGGAATATATCGAATATTGTGTTTCAGCATAGGTTTCAAGCCGCGGCACCGTGGTCTCGCCAATAAAGAGAACGACGATCATCAAGGGAAATAGACTTTTTAAGCTTGAAAATGCGATCTGCAAACGCGACAAGCCCAAAGATTGCAAAACCACAATTTCAGAGTTCCTGGCCATGTTTCCAAGACCAATCACCCCGCCTATCAATATTGCTACCGGAAAATAGGTTACAAAGATCCCTGGTAATAGACAGGCTATATAGCGGCAAACAAAAAAGAAATCTATGGCTCCGCGCCCTATATAGCGCATTTTATCGATAAAAGTGATGAGCCCCGTGAACAGAGCCAAACATACGGCTATAAGTAAAACCGTGGTGATCATCGTACGACCTATGTAAAGATCGAGAATTCCGAATGGATTTTTTAGTCTTTTTAGCATGTGATGATTATACGGCAACGTGTGCAAATCTCTAAAATTTTCAACACGCAAAAATGATCCCGGGCTTTTAGGTCCGGGATCAGTTCAAAAAAAGAATCTGCAAGCTTTTATGCATCAAGCTTACTTGGCAAAAATCCTACGCAATAAAGGCCTGTATGTAGGAGACAGCAGACTGATCAAGGAGAGCACCAGCAATACGGCACAAATAGGATTTTCAGCGAAAACCGCAAGTGAACCGTCGCTCATCATCAGCGATCCGGTAAAGTTCTCCTCCGCCAGTTTGCCGAGAATGATGCCGATGATCACTCCGGGTACGCTCATATCGCACTTATGCATGACAAAGCCTATGATCCCGGCTGCCACCATGATCCATACGTCCCACAGGGAATTGGCATAGGAATAGGTTCCCAGCATGGCCATTACGGTAATAATAGGCAACAGCACCTTCTTCGGGATATTGACCACCTTGGTAAATACACGGATTAAAGAGAATCCGAGCAATCCCATCAGAGCATTGGCCAAAAGCAAGCCGATGAAAATGGTGTAAATACCCACGGGATTGTTAATAAATAGCAAGGGCCCCGGCTGAATGCCATGGACCATGAGAGCTCCTAAAATAATGGCAGTAGCACCGTCCCCCGGAATTCCCAGAGTCAGCACCGGAATAAAGGCGCCGCCCACCACTGAGTTGTTACCTGACTCGGAGGCGGCAATTCCGCGCGGATCTCCTTTGCCGAAGTTTGATGAATCCTTAGCCCAGGTCTTGGCCTGATTGTAGGAGATCCAAGATCCTATATCTCCGCCGGTACCCGGAACACAGCCTATGAAGGTTCCTATTGCCGAGGATCTTACCAAAGTCGGGAAGGTCAGCTTAAAATCAGCGGCCGTAGGCAACACCCCGCTGATTTTGATCTGCGGGATCTTAGCCTGACCGTTTTTTAAATCCTCAACGTTTACGAAAACCTGAGTCAGTGCAAAAAGGCCGATCAGAATGGGCATAAATGAAACGCCGCCTGACAGATATAAAGTACCGAGTGTGAAGCGCTCCAGTCCCGACATGGCATCAAGACCGATGGTTGCGATCCACAATCCTACAAGACAGCCTATGACCCCCTTTAGAATAGATCCTGCGGATACCGAGGTAACCATGGAAATACCGAATATTGCCAATGCAAAGTATTCAGGCTTTGAAAAGGTCAAAGCTACCTGCGCCAAAAGAGGAGCAAATAAAATCAGGCAAAATACCGAGAATAGTCCGCCGAAGGTAGAGGCCATCGTGGAAATGGAAAGAGCTCGTCCCGGCTGACCGTTTTCAATGGCCATGGGATAACCGTCGAGGGTAGTAGCGGCAGAGGCCGGAGTTCCGGGCGTGCGCAACAATATGGCCGTGATGGATCCGCCGTAAATGGCACCGCAGTATATACCGAGCAGCATGATGATGCCGCCCAAGCCTCCGACCGAGAAGGTAACGGGGAAAAGCAACGCCAACCCCATGTTTACCGAAAGGCCGGGCATGGCACCGATAAAAATACCCACGGCCGTGCCCATAACAAGCAAGGACAGATTCTCCAGGGTTCCGACCTGAAGCAGTGCTTCAATAATAGCTTGCATTTACACTTACTCCATAAAGAAAGGCAAAGGCAACTGAATATGCAGGGCCTTGGTGAACAAAAGATAGATGATCGCTAAAAACAAAACCGCAATGCCGGCAGCAAAAAGCTTATTGTGTACTCCGAGCATCAGCATGGTTACGAACATAAACAAAGCCGAGGCTACATAAAACCCGCACACCGGTAAAAGAGCGGCATAAAGCACGCACACGATCATCATGCGATAGGAGGCGAAGCATCCTTGAGAGTTGAAGATCACCTTTTCCTTAGCAAACCGAGCATGATTCTTAACGGTATCAAGCAAAATTAGTGCGGATATGACGAGCAGCCCGAGCCCCAAAATGAAGGGCCAAAATCCGGCCCCGGGACCGAACATGGACATTTCAATTCCGTATCCGTAGCTTGTATAAACAATGGCGGCACCGACCAGCGCGGTTATAAGCGCAACCACCACATTACATACGGCCATTGACGGCATAATGATATTCCCTGAAAAAAAACGCCCCGTTCCGAGCTGATGCAGTGGATTTTGGGGCGGGATAAACAAATCGGGAAAAATACTCCCGAGTAACCTTTTTAAAGCTTTGCTTAAAGATCCGCGGTACACCGCGGATCAGCTTTAAAGCTTATGGAGGCTACGAAACACCTATCTTACTTGGAAGCAAGCTTTGAAAGGAACTCGGCGTACATGGCGTCGTCGGTTTCCATCATCTTGTTGGCATCTTCACCGATGATATCGGTAGGATCGATACCCTGCTTCAGGAAGTAGTCGGTGAACTGAGGAGTTGCGGCTACACGGGCTGCAGAATCACGCAGTACCTGCATAACGTCAGCAGGGGTGCCCTTAGGAGCAACCAAGGTAGCCCATGCACGGATAGCCATGTTGTGACCGAGTTCCTTGAAGGTCGGAACATCGGGGAACATCTTGGTGCGCTTGTCGGCCATAACGGCTAAGATCTTGAGCTTGCCGGCCTCAACCTGAGTTCTGAAGGAGGAAGGATCGGCCAAGGTACCGTCGATGTGACCGCCGGCAATGGCAGCTGCGATGTCGGCAGTTCCCTTAGGATAAGGAATGTGCTTAACCTTTACACCGAACTCCTTTTCCATAGCCAAGGTGGCGATATGCCAAATGGCGCCCATGCCGGAGTTACCCATCATGACCTTGCCGGGATTCTTCTTCAAATAGTCAACGAATTCGTCAAGATTATTGTAGGGAGCACTGGCATGAACGATCAAAGCCGCAGGGGCTGCGATCGGAGCGATCACGGAATCAAAGTCCTTGTATGTGAGCTTGGTTTTGCCCTGATGAGGGAAAATGTCCAATTCAACGGTAACCATGCCCAGGGTATAGCCGTCCGGCTTGGCATTTGCAACGTCCTGCATACCGACGATACCGTTGCCGTCGGGCTTGTTCACGGGCACAAACTTGACCTTGCCGCCCAAATCCTGCTGCATCATGTTGATGATACCGCGACCGGTGGTATCGGTACCGCCGCCCGGATTCTTAGGGATCACCACGGTGATGTCCTTGGTGGGATAGTCGGCACACATAGCCTGGGAGGAGGCTGCGAGGCAGACGGCAGCGCCGATGGCGGTGAACAGCATTGAAAGTTTACGCATTGTCATGCTCCTGTTTGTTATTTAAAAATCTATCGCTCACAGACTCAGGCCGTGAACTTGATCACGCGGATATTTTTGCGCCTGTCGGTATAACTCACATACAGTGCGTCATCACAGGCGTGTACGCATGGATAGGAAAACTCCGCCTTTTCCGTATCCATATCCTCTTCCTTTACGAAGTGAATTCCGTCATCCGATGACAGTAAGCTTATGGGACTGCGGGCGCCCCAATTTCCCTGTACCGGATTGCAGGCAAGATAAATCCTGCCCTTAAATATGTCCAGATCTATACCGCTGTTGTTGTTAGGTACGGCAATGGAGTAAGGCCTGCTCCAGCTATCTCCGGCATCCTTTGAATCCGATCGCATGATGGATCCGGCCGTGGAACGCAACAGCATATGCACCCCGTCCTCATCCTCCCATAGGGAAGGCTGTATCACCCCGCGCCCTGCAAAGGACTGCTCGGATACGGCGATATCCTTGGACGAGGTGTCGGTAGCCTCTAAATCTTCTTTACTTAAAGTGATCTCGTTTGATTTTTTTAAGCTTTTCATTCCGTCATCGGAATTGTCGGTAAAAGCACGCCAAACCCCGTCCTCCAATGAGGCCGGACACAGATAACGTCCGGGACGATGCTTGGTTAAAACCAAGGGTTGATTGCGCACGGGACCGCGACCGCCCTCATCTCCTGCGACCAATTCTTGAGGAGAGGTGAAGGTTCTGCCTCCGTCGAAGGACTGTGCAATATACGATCTCCAAGAGGCTATGATATTACCAACCTTAAAGATGATCCCTATATGACCGTCGGGATATTTAAATAAAACCGGATTCCAATGAGCCTCATCCGAGGAAAAAAGCTTGACGGCTTCACCGCTTTGACCGTCTTCAATACGCGTCAAATAAATTGCGGTATCAACCTTTCCCTCATAGGAACCGCCGAAAAAAGCACATAAAAGCGTATGCTCATCAAGGGGCAGAAGCGTCGAAGCATGACACATGGCACAGGGAAGAGTCCTTGCGGCATGTATACTCCAATCTTTTTTCAACGTACCCATTTATTCATCCTTTTTAAAGAAGCCTACCAGGTTTTATTCTCTATCACGCCCTTGTATACGATGATGTTGGCATAGGGAGTCATCTCCCCCGTCAAAACCACCGCCCGACAACGCGAGGCTTCCTCATAAAAAGCCATACGCTCTATAGTTCCTAAACTCTTTCCTTTATGTTCCTGTGAAACTATGCTCAAATAATCTTTCCAAATCAAGGGGTCAGTGCCCAATCTTTCCTGATCTCTTGGATCCATACGCATGACGTAGCCCGGATTTTCGTGCAAAGCATCAGGAGGTATGAGCTTCATGATCGCCTTTAAAACCGCAACGGTTCCGATCATAGGCAGCTGCACCAGCGTATGCTCCCCTGCTACGCGACGGGCCGGAAAATTTGCATCGGCAATTACTATGCCGTCACCGTGTCCCATTGCCGACATAGCCGCAAGCAACTCGGGAGTTATTAAAGGAGAGATCCCTTTGAGCATAAATTCATCCTCTGAGACTCCCCGCCATGCAAGCGGGGAGCGAAAAGACATTTATTTACCGAAAATCGGTCCGTAGGTTCTGCAGGCACGGTAGTCCGCAGCTTCCTTATCCATACCGAAGGAATTCCATGCGGCCGGGCGGAAGATCTGATCCTCACACACGTTGTGCATGCAGACGGGGATGCGCAGCATGGAGCACAAGGTGATGAGATCGGCTCCCACGTGACCGTAAACCGAGGCTCCGTGATTGGCTCCCCAGTTATTCATGACGTCATAGGCGCTCTTGAAGGCTCCGGTACCGGTCACACGAGGGGTAAACCAGGTGCAAGGCCAAGTGTAGTCGGTACGCTTCCACAAGGTATCGGTTACAGCGTCAGGTAATCTTACGGTCCAGCCCTCAGCAATTTGCATCACGGGACCTAATCCCTTGACTATATTCAATCTTGCCATGGTTACCGGCATTTCGGCCTCGGTTATGAAGCGAGATGAATACCCGCCTCCTCTGAAATAACCGTTGTCGGAGGGATTCCAGGTCGTAGCCTTAAGACAGGCCTCTATATCCTCATCGGACATTTCCCACCACTTGGGCATGACAGGATTGCCGTTCTGATCCTTGCACTTGCCGGTGGCCTCAAGGCAGGTTGCGCCCGAGTTGATAAGGTGAATAAAGCCGCCTGCAACCTTAGAGTGTCCTTCGATATCATAGCCGGTAACACGCTTTACAGCCTCATTAGTCCACATGGTGCGAACGTCCGAGAACATGGAAGGACGGTTGGTAAGTAGCTTCTCAAAGAGCATGGTCGTACCGTTTAAGCTGTCGTTCTCGGTTGCAAGTATGAAGGGCTCACGTTTGCCCTCCCAATCAAAGTTGGAATTGAGCAATGCCTCGGCAAAATCGGTGTCGGGGTAATGATCGGTCCATTGTCTTTGTCCCTGGAATCCGCCTGCTATGGCGTTGAAGCCCAAGGCCTCTTCCTCAAAGCCTGCCGGCAGACGATTGTTGCCGCGGAAGAGATCCTTGATGATGATCATGCATTTGACCGAGAACTCGAAATTGCGTTCGATAATCTCAGGTGAGCTGCGCACGAACTCGGGATTCTTATCAAAGCCGATGGGACATTTTTCCTTGGCCCACTTAAGCGCCTTCTGGTACTCGTCCTCATCGTAAATATGCTCTTCGATACGGCGCAGAACTTCCACCTCGTCAACGGACTCCACGCGCATTCCGAGATAATCCTCAAAGAAATCGGAATTGACCATGGAGCCTGCAATACCCATGCAGGTTGAACCTATCTGCAGGTAGCTCTTACCTCTCATGGTGCAGGCGGCGACGGCAGCACGTGCAAAGCGCAGGATCTTATCCTTTACATCCTCGGGGATGACCGTATCGTCAGCCTCCTGTACATGTTTTCCGTAAATACCGAATGCCGGCAAACCCTTTTGAGCATAAGCGGCAAGCACGCAGGCCAAATAGACGGCACCCGGGCGCTCGGTTGCATTCAAGCCCCATACGGCCTTGATAGTGCTCGGATCCATATCCATGGTTTCGGCACCGTAGCACCAGCAGGGAGTTACCGACAAGGTGATGTCCACTCCCTCTTCTTTAAACTGTGCGGCGCATTTGGCAGCCTCGGCCCCGCGACCTATGGTGGTATTTGAGATCACGACCTTAACGCTTTCGCCGTTTGAATACTGAAGGTTGGAGCTGATAAGCTCGGCGGCGGCTTTGGCCATGCCCATAGTCTGTTTTTCAAGACTCTGTCTTACCTGAAGAGGTCCCAAACGTGCGTCGATAATAGGACGAATACCGATCACCGGATATTTTCCGATGTAACGATTAACTGCCATTTTATGCTCCTTCAAAAAGGCTGATTTTTAACGTAGAACGACCGAATGTGTCATTTCACTCTATACACGAAGTTTGAAATGCAACGCCCTCGTTTGCCAGTGCAAAATAGCAGAATAAATAGGATAAAATTCACCTTTGATAAAAAATAGTGTAATTTTGTGAGCTAAGGCAAAAAATAGAGTTACGCGCAATTTTTTTGAAAAAGATCTCTAAATTCTTTTTTCAGTTCTTGTATACAAGCATAATCAATCCGTTTAAAAACACACTGTCTAACGCGGTTTTCGCAGGTTTTTAAGAGCAACCTGACGTATTGTCTTTATTTAAAATTGATCGCATGCAGTAAATTATTTTGGAAAATCTTGCGGTATATCACATAGCGGAAATACTTTAATTTTTTTAATCTAATTTTGGTATATTTTCACTAATAATGCTTTTTATGAGTTAATTGACATGCTTCCCATAAACTCCGCTTATCACGAAAATTTTACCCGGGGAACGCCCGATTTTCCTTTTGATTACCATCAAATAGACGAGCGTCATCCGCGCTATGTCATGCCATACCATTATCACAGCGCCTTTGAGATCCTGATCATGCGCAAGGGTGAGCTTGACGTTACACTCAATGAAAATACCTTTCATCTATTGCCGGATGACTGCCTGCTTATTCAGGGCGGGATAGTGCACGGAGGCTCTCCGCTCGGAAAAGATTCATTATATGAATGTCTGGTATTTTCCTTTGAGCAGCTCTTTGATCTCGAGCGTCCGCCCTTCTCATTTTTGAAACGTCTGTCCAAGGGATCGCTGTCACTAAATCCCTGCATAAAGCATGGTGAGGCCCCTGATCTCGTATGCTCCGTCAAAAAACTTTTTGAAATGGTAAGACATAGCAACGGTGATCATAAGGAAAACGTTACACGCTCTATAAAAACCTTGGGGCTGGTACTGGAGCTTTTCGGTGATCTGGAAGAAAAAGGAGCATATACGCTTTATCAGGACACTATGCCCAGTCGTTATATAAAGCATATGAACAAGGTGTCCGAGCTATTTCGTTACATCTATGACAATTATCAGCATCAGATCACCTTGGAGGATCTGTCAAAGGTTACGGGCCTGTCACCTAAATATTTCTGTCGTTTTTTCAGAGAGCTTACCGGAAAACGCCCCATGGAATATTTAAACGGCTTTCGCATAGATTGTGCAGCCTCGCTCCTCATCACCTCCGACGACAGTATCAACGAAATTGCCTACGGGTGCGGATTTATCGATCCATGCTATTTTGCAAAGCTGTTTAAACGTTACCGCAATATATCTCCCCGCAGCTACCGGCAGACCCATCTCGTTGCCGATCCCCACAAGAAACATAATAAAGACTGAACGGCTACTAAAAATTTTGCAGATAATTTTTTTAGTAAAAGGCTTAAATAAGCCTTTTACTAAAATCCATTTATTTTTTTTCTATTTTTTTCAAAAAAATGCTTTGCTTTTTTTTAATATGCTCTTATAATGCACAGCGTTGTCGGTGATTGGCGCAGCCTGGTAGCGCACTATCTTAGGGAGGTAGGGGCCGAGGGTTCAAATCCCTCATCACCGACCATTTGAAGAAGCCGGCTTTAGCCGGTTTTTTTATACATACCTGTCCTGCAACAGCATTAATCTGTCCTCGTTTGTTTCTGCTTTTTTAAATTAAATTTGCTACTTAATCCATCAAAGAAGAAGCCTGCTTACGTCGTGATCTAAAAACTTCTTCCTCCACACTAAAAATCAGCATATTCAACTGCTAAGGCTTTAATCTACGAAGAATTCCACTCACTTCGATACGATGCGGCCACTTAACTTCGATATGAAAAGGTCACGTAACTTCGATACGATGCG
>PPYF01602857.1_pt1 | contig 24760 bp, 19 predicted proteins | sample 1559871 | NCBI WGS metagenome assembly PPYF01 (sample SAMN08240021, study PRJNA423297) | Human gut metagenome, whole genome shotgun sequencing project. | reverse complement strand
CTGATGACAAATTTTGGATAATTGCTTCATATTCCATTGTAAATGATGGGATTTAGCGGTATACTGTAAGTGGCTCATTTGGACAACCTCCTGTTTGTTTCGTCACTTACAGTATAGTCCTTTTGGGCTTTTTATAGTGTTTTGAGTTTAACTAGCACCACGAGTATCTTTTATAAAAGAACAAAATCATTTATTTCTACAATGTTAAATTACTTTGTCGAGTATAATGATCATCAATAAAATCCAAAATCTCTGTAATACTATTTATTAACTCTAAGTTAATTTTATCTGATTGTCTTAACCTTTTCTTAATAATATTAAGAGAAGTTTGCACATAGTCTAATTTATATAGTTCTTTCGATAAACCAAGAATTTTAATATATTTTTGTGACAAAGCTTTTTCATGATCCTTAATATCATTATTCGTTACAATCGCTCCTCTATTATTTCTATAAAATAAATTTTTATACTCTTCACCTAAAGGATCCAAATTAGAAGGAAGAGGTTTTTTATTTTTGGTTGTATTACATATTGGACAGCTTAATGCCAAATTATTATAGTCATCTATTAACGCTTTATTATCTATTTGACTTTTAATATGTTCTATATGGAAACTAGCTGCACCATATCGCTTACAATTCCACCCACAATATATACACTTCCCTTCAAAGTCTTCCACTAAATATTCTTTTAATAATGACCTTTGACTTTTAATAGAATACTTTTCAATAACATTTTCTCGTCTATGTGGTAAAGATTCAAATCCTCTATAATCTTGCTTATATAATTTCCTGATATAATTCACTATATATCCCCCGATTCATCAATAATCTTATAAGCCTTTGCTATTAAACTGTCTAAACGATCAGCAACATCATCATTTAAGAGTCGAGGCTGATTAATAGAAAATTGATGTTCTATTTTAGTTTCATTAATTGCCACTTCCGTTGAAAAAGCATCTGATTTCTTTAAACCTTGATTTACTCTCTCCAGCGTATTGATATTTTCTATTCCTAACTTAACTTGCTCATCAATATATTTTAACATACTATCAATTTCATCTTCCTTAGTAAATACCTGTCCACCCAGTGAGTATTCATTTTTAGAAAATTTCTTCTCTACTGAAGAGTCAATTTGAACATCATTACTGTGAGAAGTATAAATACAAACAGGAAAGAAAGGATTTTGTTTCTTAATAGTTTGCCATAGTTCAATTGCATCCCCATAAATTTCACTCATAGATAAATCATAGTCTAAAATAATTCCGTATTTTTCTTTTGAATATAATTTTGTTAAAAATTCTTCCTTTGATGCTTCATTTTTTATTCCTAGAAACTGGACATCATATCCTTTGCTTAAAAAAATTTCTTTCAGATCTTTTAATGTATAAATAGCATCTTCATCATCATCAATATAATAGATTACTTTTTTTTCAGACATTTTATTCAACTCCACCTTTTAAAGTCATTCTAATTTTAAATCCAGACTCACCAGGATTAGATAACAATTCCGTATCACCTCTTAAATTAGATATAACTGAAGCTAGGATTGTCATCCCTAGACCAGTCCCACCTTTAGTATACGACTTGTAAGCTTCAAAAATTATATCTGAATTTTTTATGTTCTTATTTAGACCATTACCGTTATCTTCATAAGTTATCTTAATCAAGTCACAATCTACAACTTCTAGCTCAATGTTAATTATTCTGTGTTTAATTTTTTTTGGATATTTAAAATTTTTATAAGAATTAGTTATTAAGTTTAGAAAAATGCTATCTAATTGAGTTTCGCTAGCATAAATATAAATATTTTTAATCTGCTCAGGTAAAGATTCTCTAGATGATTTACCATTAACTAAATAATCATATGAATAAAAATTATCTTTAACCGAATTATCCCACCAAGAATAAATTTTAAATAAATATGATGATAAATTAATTTTCTCTTTTTTATCTCTTATTGGATTATTAACGCTACTCTCCAAAAATCCAAGTATATTAGTTGTTTTTCTTCCAACCGCTTTTGCAAAATCATATAAATTGTACGGTTGTTCAATTTCATGAAAATCCGAATTAAAATGCTCCGAATAATAATCCCCAGTATCTATTAGATTTTGGGGTATCTGCTGAAAGAATTTCTTATCATTTTTTATTTGATGAGCAAAAGTTGACATAACTATTCCTTGAGTTGCCATAGTTCGTAATGTATCACTCTCACTAACCAGAGAACTATTTTCTTCCTCAGTGGTATCCTGTAATGAATACATTTCAAATAACGATTGTGGGTTAGAGACCAATGCTTCATAGTCCGGATCTTTATAAAGCTCTTGTAAATTGCCCTGATACTTATTAACAAGATTGTCTAACTTTTTCTTTGTCTTCTTTCCTTCTTCACTAAAATGCGGAACATCAGCTTTCTCTTTCAAAAATTCATTATATAAAATAATAATTTCTGAACGTATAGAAGAAAAGTCTTTTATAATTCTGAGAATGACACTCTCGAGATATTCAAGCTCCCCACTATTTTTTAATCCTTCACGGTTAGCTTGATCTTCAAACCATTCGTTCTTTTCTTTAGTAATATTTACATAACCACTTAGCTGATTTGCTTGCATTATATAGCCACTGCGGCCAACACCAGCTGGATTTTTTGTTCTTTCTTTTTCAATTCCTAACCAGTCAAATCCTATAGTATCAATTTCTCCGTATGGTCTAATCCTAAAACCATCACGATATAATAAAATTCCAGGTTCAATATCAACTGTATTGGTTCTCATTGCTGGTTTCTTAAAAAAAAGATACTTATTAGAACCTGTTCTCTTTGTAAAATAGAGAACTCCATCAAAATCTCCTATCGGATTATTAGGTATATTATCAGAAATATACTCTGAAATTTTAAACTCTCGTTCAAAATGGTACCTACTTCTTTTTTTACCATTATTATCTTGAATATAATTTTTTAGCTTATCAAATTTCGCATTTACAAAATCCGCCGGTAATTGATTAATATCAATTTCATCAAAATAACCATCTAAGACTAACATATCACTATCGTGTGAAAAAGCAAAAGAAATTTCTGCATCTGTTGAGACATCAGCTAAAGACGGCTCTATTTTTTCTTCCTCTCCAAAATAGTCTAATATGACTACAAATTCGCCTGATTTCTCTAATTTAAGTGGATTTTTTAATTTGTTTAAAGTAAGCTTCAACAAAGAATAATTTGTTCCTACCTGACTCTTATCTGATAGCAACCATTCATCTTTCAGCTCGCTGGCTATTAAAATGGTGCCTGTACACTTTTTATTCTCTAAACCTCTATTTGTATACTCTGATACAAACTCATCCATTGACAGCTGTTCTATATTTATCTTTACAGTATCTAAAGATTCTCCTGTTATGAAGCTATTCCAATTTATACTAAATCTATAAGCTTCTCTACCATCTGAAGTAATAACGCAACTTACATTTCCAAGTCTACCGAGTGACAATCTACCTATTCCCATAGAACCATTCATCACACGCTCAAATTCTTGGTTCTTTATAGATGTTATGTATGTTTTATCATCAGTTCCTAATGTAAAAAAAACATCAATAATTTTATCTAAGCTCATTCCTTGACCATCGTCAATTATTTCTATTGAAGTAGCTTTTTTATCCTTTCCTTTACCAATAGTTTCCCCATCTATTCGAATATTAACCTGATTAGAGAATGCGTCATAACTATTTTTCACTAATTCTAATATCGCACTTCTATAATCTAATACATTATCTCTTCCTAAAAGGTTTACCGTTCTTGTAGTTGATTTGAAACTTACTTCTTTAACTATTTTTGCCATAGATTTCTCCTCATTTCTTTATTGGGTAATTTTTCACATCGTTCACAGATATACGGATTGATTTTCCACTCGCATTAATTGCTCTAGTTTCTAGATAGCTGTAAAACTCTTTTGATTCAAGGATTTCTTTAGCAAAATCTAAAGTCTCTTCTGCTATTGGTATAATATAAAACCCTGAATAAGGTATTGTTTGAGAATCTAATTTATATACATTGACTTTTTCTGTAATTACTGATGAAATCATTAATTTTTCCTGATTCATAAATTTTAGACCTTGAGATCGACCATACTCAAACCATTCCCCATCCGATTTTCTTTTATCTAAAATTTTTTTCTGTTCCCTAAGGTAACTGGTTACTTTAGGAAAGCTCATTTCAAATTCTTCTTTTGAGTACCTTATAAGTTCATCATTCTCATACTTATAAGGAAAAATAATCTTTTCTATGATATTTTTTGATAACCTTCTTGGGCTAGCTGCTGGTCTCAATATTTCACACTCTAACTCCAAATCCATTTCCTCAGATACTATAAATACCTCATTAGATAATGTAGCTACACTATTTGAAACTTTAAACAGTTCTCCAAATGTGATATCACTCTTTATCTTATTTGTATTATATTCAAAATACCACTTTTCTGATAAATTTCTCTTGTTTATTGTTAAAAATCTTTTATTATCAACATCACTATAATCAAAATTAGATGAAATATTGTTATTATCAATTATAATAACTGCAGAAGAAGTTAGTATTTTACCAAATATATGAGTATGCTTATAATCAACAATCTTGATCAAATTATTAATCATAAGATTTCTTAAATTATAAGCAAAAACATTTTTAAAAATACTACTTGGTATTAAATATGCTAACTTACCTGTTTCTGATAAATCTCTCAGACTTTTCTCAGTAAAAGCATAACAATAATCAAATTTCCCTTTATAACAAGAAATAAAGTTTGCTTTTAAGTAAACTCTATCTTTTTCTTTTAATTCTTGATAAGTAATGTATGGCGGATTTCCAACAATATAATTTACTGGCATTTCAATAGATGATTTTAAGTAATCCTCTTTTCTAATATCCCACTTAACATCTTTTATTCCATATTCTGAAATCAACTGATTTAATCTTTCTATGCATGTATTAAGTACAACTTCATCTATTTCAAAGCTAATAAAATACTTTTCTAAATCAGATTGAATTTCCTCCGTGGAAAATCCTTCCTGTTTTGCAACCATTACATAGCGCTTAATGGCAGCTAGTAAAATATTTCCTTCTCCAACTGAATTCTCCAGAAAAGTTTTCTTTAAAATTTCGACACCTTGATAACCAACTTCATCTAACATCTGCTCAACGTATTGAGAAGGAGTGAATACTTGAAATTTTTTCATATTTCTACATTTCTACTAAATTTTTTATTTAATTATATCAAAAAACAAGCATTTTAGCTCTCCTCTTATATATTTCCACTAACTGATAAATAACTTATCAGTTATTTGTAAAAACTAATTGATTTTCACTCTATTCATCCGTACAAGAATATCTACCCTATCACATCAAATAGAGCCATCTTATTTCATTTTAACAAAATAAATAGTATTTTACCAAGAATTCAATGGTTAACCAAAGTTATTAAGAACTCTTATGATAACCAATTAATAATATATTAACAATTAGTCAATATTTCTAACATAAATCCCAAAACAGCTTATAGCCTCAATTCCTCAAAATATTTAAAAATTATACTATCTTTCAATCTTTTTCCCGAATAATCTAAATGGAACTATCCAAATTATTTATTCAAAGGAGATTTATGAAGAAATACAGTCAATTATTTTTACTATCTAGCACTATTTTGGGCGTTTTTTCTGCTCAACTAACTGCTCAAGCCTCGGAAGCAGATAATGCTCAAAAAAGCTCAAATCCAGCAACTCTTGCTAGCAACATTACCGTCAATGTTTCTGGAAATACAGCTTCTATTAACTACACACGCTCACAGACACAAGTTCCTTACACCATTTACCATGCTGTTTGGTCTGATGAAAATGGGCAAGATGACATTAAGTGGTATTCCGCGCCCCAGACACCAACTACAGCTATTGATTTGCGTCAGCACACTGGTTATGGAACCTTTCACGTCCACACCTATATCAATATCAATGGAAAAATGGTCGGTTTAAACGGAACGACTTTCAAAGTAGAAAAACCAGCTAGCGGCACGGTTTCTACAACCGTTTTAGGAAAGACTGCTCAAATATCCTTTACTCGAAACAAAGATCAAACAAATGCCAATATTTTACACGCTGTTTGGTCTGACGAAAAAGGACAAGATGACATCAAGTGGTATACGGCAGGGCAAGACACGACAGAAATTGACTTATCCAATCATAAAGGATACGGTGTTTACCATGTTCATACTTATGAAAGTAAAAACGGAAAGATGATTGGATTAAATGGCACCACTTTTAACCTTGAAAAACCAAATCCTACTATTCAAACTAGCTTTCCTGAGCCTGGTATCATGGATATTCAGATCAAAAATGTTCCTGAAACAATCTATAAACTTACTGTTCCAACTTGGTCTGATAAAAACGGACAAGATGATCTTCAATGGTATGCAGCTACTAAAAATCCTGATGGAAGCTACAATGTTAGAGTTGAGCTAAAAAAACACAACTATGACACAGGAACTTATCACATTCATCTTTACGGAGAAAGCTATGTCAAACCAGAGTTTACTGGCTTAGCTGGAATCACTGCCCAAGTTGATGCTGATAAATTGCCTTCTGAAGAAGAGCAAAAACCATTCTTCTCTGTTGAAAATATCAATCAAGAACAAGGGACTTATACCGTCAAAGTTAGTGAAACTTCAAAGTCCAAACCGATTCAATCTGTCCGAGTACCTATTTGGAGCACGAGCAATCAAAGCAATATCAAGTGGTATACAGCCACTAATCACGGTGACGGAACATTTACGGCAGCATTTGATATTCGCAATCATCAAGTTTTGTCTGGAACATACACCAATCATATTTATGTGAAATATAAAGACGGTAGCGAGCATAGTTACGCAACGGATTCGGTTACTATGTCCGCAGAAAAAATTAAAACCAAAGTATCTGTCGATAAACGCTCAACTTATCTTTATGAGGTGACAGTGACAGATGCCTACGGTGACGGAACAATTACCCTACCGACTTGGTCTGAAGTCAATGGACAAGACGACATTCAGTGGTACACTGCTACTAAAGCTGGAAATGGAATTTACAAATTCACAATTGATACGCAAAAACACACTGGCAGCGGGCTTTTCCATACACATGTCTACCGCAATCTCAACGGTCAAATGATTGGACTAACTGGTACGAGCTATCAAGTAGAGAAACCTGCTGTTTCTTTCCAACCAAATTATGCCGCAGCAACGACTTATCCAAAAGGGCAATGCACTTGGGGCGCCAAAGCTCTTGCGCCTTGGGCTGGCAATTACTGGGGCAATGGTGGTGATTGGGCTGCTAGCGCCAGACGAGCTGGTTTTAAAACCGGTACAACTCCACAAGTAGGGGCTATTATTTGTTGGACAGACGGTGGTTACGGTCATGTTGGAGTTGTTACTCACGTAGCCTCAAACACACGCATTCAGATTCAAGAGGCCAACTACGCTGGGAAACAGTATATTGGCAACTTCCGTGGCTGGTTCAATCCTCATGCAGCTGGACAAGGAGCAGTTAGTTACATTTATCCAAAATAAGTCCCTCTGAACAACTTTAAAAACCTTGGAAAATCAATCCAAGGTTTTTATACTATTTTCAATGTCTAAAATGCCGTACGCCTGTAAACACCATGGCAATGCCGTATTTATCAGCCACATCAATAGATTCTTGGTCACGGACGGACCCACCAGGTTGGATGATTGCTTTAATACCTGCGGCTGCGATTTCTTCTACGTTATCCGCAAATGGGAAGAAAGCATCACTAGCAAGAACCGCACCGTCAAGACGGTCTTTCGCTTGGTCAAGAGCAATACGAACAGAAGCTACACGGTTTGTTTGACCAGGACCAACACCCAGTGTCATATGGTCATTTGTCACAATAATCCCATTAGATTTCACGTATTTGATTGCTTTCCAAGCAAATTCAAGCGCTGTTTTTTCTTGGTCGTTTGGTTGACGTTTTGTTACAACTTTCCAATCTGCTGGATTTTCTTCGATAACATCTTGATTTTGAACCAAAAGCCCACCGACAACACCCGTGTATTCTTTTTCAACTTGGCTAACTTCTTGAGCTTCAAATGGCAATTGAAGAATGCGCAAGTTTTTCTTCTTAGTTGTCAAGATTTCAAGTGCTTCTTCTGAGTAGCTTGGTGCAATGATGATTTCAAGGAAGATAGCATGCATTTTCTTAGCTGTTGCTGCATCAACTTCACGATTAAGAACGATAATACCACCAAAGATAGATACTGGATCTGATTCATAAGCGTAATCCCAAGCAATTTCAATATCGTCAGCTTGTCCAATACCACATGGGTTCATGTGTTTAAGGGCAACAACAGTTGGGCGATCTTTGAAATCACGGATAATACGGATTGCAGCGTCAGCGTCACGGATATTGTTAAATGACAATTCTTTACCGTTTAATTGTTTTGCAGAAGCAATTGAGTAATCTGTTGGCAAAGCTTTTTGGTAGAAATCAGCGTCTTGTTGAGGGTTTTCACCATAACGCATGGGTTGTTTCAAATCGTAAGTGATGGTGAGTTTTTCAGGTTTTGTTTCTCCGGCTTGTTTTGTGAAATATTCCGCAATTAAAGCGTCGTAAGCTGCTGTGTGACGGAAAACTTTGGCTGCCAAGCGTTGACGCGTTTCAAAGTTTGTTTCACCATTAGCTGTCAATTCATCTAAAACAACATCGTAGTCAGCTGGGTCAACGACAACTGTAACACTAGCATGGTTTTTAGCAGCAGAGCGAAGCATGGATGGACCACCGATATCAATGTTTTCAACTGCATCGGTATAAGTCACATCTGGTTTCAAGATTGTTTCTTTAAACGGATACAGATTAACCACAACAAGGTCAATCAATTCAATGTGATTATCTTTTGCAGCTTGAAGGTGGCTGTCAAGGTCGCGACGAGCCAAAAGGCCGCCGTGAATATTTGGATGAAGTGTTTTCACACGACCGTCCATCATTTCTGGGAAGCCCGTTACATCATCAATGGCGATAGTATCAACGCCTGCTTTATCAAGCGTAACTTTTGTTCCGCCAGTTGAGATAATATCCCAACCAAGTTTTTTTAATTCTTGAGCAAATTCAACAATGCCCGCTTTGTATGAAACACTGATTAGTGCACGTTTTGTCATTTCAGTCCTACTTTCTACTTCTTTTTGTAAAATATAAACCACTCAATAGCAATACTGGCAATAAGCCCGATAGAATAAGCCAAGCAAAGGCGTAACGGATTTTCAAGATTACCAAATAGTACATTTACTATAAAGGCAACGACAATAAAAGTTAATACAAACACCAAAATCTTTTTTATCATCATAATCTCCTTATAAGGCAGCATACTAATAACTAACTACGCTATCAAATACACGGACTACTTTTTCTTAACTCCTAAGCTCTCCAAAACATCTGGATAGAGTTTATACTCATTTTCATGAATGCGAGCTTCAAAACTATCAATGGTATCGTCAGCTAGACGAGGCACACGAACTTGTTTAATCACTTTTCCGGTGTCAACGCCACTGTCAACCCAGTGAATGGTAACACCAGACTGGTCAACACCTGCTTCCCAAGCATCATCAATACCATGAGCGCCTGGAAATTCCGGCAGATAAGCTGGGTGAATATTGATGATACGACCTTCGTAAGCTGCTAGCAAAGTCGGACCAACAATCTTCATATAACCAGCTAAGCAAACCAAATCAATGTCATATTTTTTAAGCAAAGCAACAATAGCCTCTTCGTAAGCTGCTTTATTATCAAACTCTTTGAGTTCAAAAGTGTGAGCTGTCACACCAAGTTTTTCAGCACGTTCTAATACATAGGCATCTCGATGATCTGAAAAGACAAACTCAACAGGAAATTGCTCTGCAATGACTTGAAAATTTGACCCATTACCACTCGCAAAAACTGCGATTTTTTTCATTATTTAATCACCACACTTGCATCAGCTTTTTTAACGATACGACCAAGTTCGTAAACTGGTTCGTCAAGCAATTCTTTCACACGCTCAACCTTATCAGGGCTAACTGCCAACATGAGACCAATACCCATGTTAAAGATTTCAAACATTTCTTCGTGTTTGATGTTACCGTGTTTTTCAAGAGCTTTGAAAATTGGAAGAACAGGAACTTTATCTTCTTCGATTTCAGCAGCTAAATCATCTGCAAACATCCGTGGGACATTTTCGATGAAACCACCACCAGTGATGTGAGCAATACCATTGACCAATTCTTCCTTGATAAGTGGAAGCACCGCTTTGACATAGATACGTGTTGGTTCAAGCAGCGCTTCTTTTAATTTTTTGCCTTCAAGCTCTGGAAGAACCTCTTCGCCTGTATAATCAGCAAAGACACGACGGACAAGTGAATAACCATTTGAGTGAATCCCACTGGAAGCAAGCCCTAGAAGAACATCACCATCAGAAACTTTTGACCCGTCAATGATTTGTTTTTTTTCAGCCACACCTACTGCAAAACCAGCCAAATCATAATCATCTTCACCATACATACCAGGCATTTCAGCAGTTTCACCACCGATAAGAGCTGCGCCAGATTGAACACAACCTTCCGCAACACCTGCAACGACTTGTTCAAGTTTTGCAGGTTCATTTTTACCAGTAGCAATGTAATCTAGGAAGTAAAGTGGCTCAGCACCAGCTGCAATGATGTCATTGACACACATGGCTACACAGTCTTGGCCAATTGTATCGTGTTTATCGTACTTGATAGCCAGCATGAGCTTGGTTCCGACACCATCAGTTCCTGAAATTAAAACAGGTTCTTTCACGCCAGTTTTTGTAAGGTCGAACATCCCACCAAAGCCACCAAGAGCTCCCATAACACCTGCACGTTCAGTACGCGCAACGTGTTTTTTGATACGTGCAACAACTTCATAACCCGCTTCAACATCAACACCAGATTGAGCATAAGCATTTTTTGTCATAATAATTTTCCTTCTCTTTTTTTGTCAAAAAACCATTTTGGAGATTGCGACGTTTTTTCAGTCAAACCATCTTTTTGACTGAAAAAACTAGTCAGGTCTTTAGCTTTGGTCCCATAGGACAAAGCGTCCACTGACAAATGCCTTAGCCTTTAGTCAGTGGTAAGACGTGAAGCATAAGCATTTTTTGTCATAATATTTTTCTCCTTTTTGGAAATAGCAGAGCTATTAAACTGTTCTATTTATTTTCATTAACTTCATGAATATAGAAGCTTGTTTTTTCTTCTAAGCTTTTGAGGTAAGGTTCTTCGTAATCGTAAAGTGGTGTTGGATACTTACCGTCAAAGTAAGCCACACACAAACCACCATTAGGCGCATCTGTATCAAGACCGATTGATTCAATCAAACCATCAATTGACAAGTAAGTCAAGCTATCAGCACCGATAATCTCACAAACTTCATCTTTGGTATGATTAGCTGAAATCAATTCACGACGATTTTGAATATCGATACCGTAGAAACATGGGTATTTCAATTCTGGACTACCGATTGCCACATGAACTTCTGTCGCACCAGCTTCACGAAGCAAACGAACGATACGACGCGATGTAGTTCCACGCACGATAGAATCATCAACCATGACCACGCGCTTACCTTTAACAACACCAGATACGGCTGAGAGCTTCATGCGAACACCTTGCTCACGCAACTCTTGTGTCGGTTGAATGAAAGTACGTTGTGTGTACTGATTTTTCACCAAGCCCATTTCATTTGGGAGACCTGATTCTTCAGCAAATCCCATCGCTGCTGAAAGTGATGAATTCGGTACACCAACGACAATATCAGCTTCATGTTGAAATTCCTGTGCCAAACGTTTCCCCATATTTTTACGAGCCGTGTGAACATTGACACCATAAATATCACTGTCAGGTCGTGCAAAATAGATGTATTCCATTGAACAGATAGCAAGCTGAGTATCCATCGTGTAGGTATCGTACCGAATGCCATTGTCATCAATAATAACCATTTCACCAGGTTTCACATCTCGAATCCACTTGGCACCAACCACTTCAAAGGCACACGTTTCACTTGATACTACCCAAGCACCATTTGCCATTTGCCCAATTGACAAGGGACGAAAACCATTTGGGTCAAGCGCAGCAATCAATTTATCTTCTGTCATCAAAAGATAAGCAAAGCCACCTTTGACAGTGTTCAACGCTTCTTTGACTTTACCGATAAATTCAGGATTATGGCTACGGCGAATCAAATGCATTAGAATTTCAGTATCAGATGAGGCATTAAAAATCGCCCCTTGGTCTTCCAATTCTTTTTTCAATGATACTGCATTTGTCAAATTACCATTATGGCAAAGCCCAAATTGCTCGTCTGTAAAGTTGTAAAGAAATGGTTGAATATTATTAATAGACGCAGAGCCAGCAGTCGCATAGCGAACGTGACCAATAGCAGCAGTTCCTGTTAATTTTTCCAAATCAGCAGGATTTTTAAATACTTCTGAAAGAAGACCAGTATTACGGTGCTGAAGAAGTTTGCCCTTATCGTTTGTGACGATACCAGCACCTTCTTGACCGCGGTGTTGAAGACTGTGAAGTCCAAAATAAGTCACTTGAGCTGCTTGAGGATGCCCCCAAATCCCAAAAACACCACATTCTTCATTTAGAGATTTAACTTCGTATGTCACTGACATTTCCTCTTATTTTTCTGTCATTTTTATGCTCAATCATTATCAAAAGAATCCGAAATCATAGTTTCTTTTGATATTTGACGAGTATTATTCCCCTGTAAAGTAACGCACAGCACTTGCAAAGAGATGTTGGTCTTTATTTCCTGGAATATTTTGGAAAAGACCGTCTTCATAACGTTCTGAATGTCCCATTTTACCAATGATTTGACCGTTCTTGCTGGTAATCCCTTCAATCGCATTAATAGAGCCGTTTGGATTGTATTTAGAATCCATGCTTGGTTTGCCATCAAAATCCACGTATTGGCTGAAGATTTGTCCGTTGTCACGGAGTTCTGCAAATTCTTCATCTGTTACGACAAATTTCCCTTCACCATGTGATACTGGGATTGCATGAATATCACCAACTTTGACACCGGCAAGCCAAGGTGAGTTCGTATTGGAAATACGTGTTTCAACCATTTTCGCCACATGTTGGTTGGCATCATTATAGAAGAGTGTCGGACTTGTTTCGGTCGCTTCTTCAAAGTTACCGTATGGAAGTAGGCCTGATTTCACAAGCGCTTGGAATCCATTACAGATACCGATAATCAGCCCGCCTTTTTCAATAAAGCTATCAATCGCTGCGCGGACTTTTTGGTTTAACAAGATGTTAACGATGAATTTAGCAGAACCGTCTGGTTCATCAGCGGCTGAGAAACCTCCTGCAAAGAAAATAATATTTGCTTTACAGATGTTGTCAACCATTGTGTCAACAGATGCTTCAATTGCTGCTTCATCAAGTGTCACAAATGGTACCAGATTCACTTTTGCTCCAGCTTGTTCAAAAGCTTTTGCTGAATCATATTCTGAATTTGTACCAGGAAAGACTGGAATGTAAACAAGTGGCTCTGCTACTTTCTTACTTGTTTTAATCACTGCATCTGAAGCAATTGCCGGAACATCTTCAAGTTTTGTACTTTGTTCAAATTCAGTTGGGTAAACGTCTTCGAGTTTGCCTTCAAAGGCTGACAAAAGTTTATCTCCTGCAAGGTTGACACCGTTGACAGTAAGTGTAAAGTCAGATCTTGTTTCACCGATTTTCACAACATCAGCAATTTCTTCAGCAGATGTAAAGATAAAACCGCCAAGTTGTGCTGTCAAGCTAGTCGCAAGCTCTACCAGCTCTACTTTTGCACCGATATGGTTACCAAAATCTGCAAGTGCCAAGCTTTCAATCACACCACCATATTTAACAGCTGAAGCTGATGTGACATGGTGTGCTTTTTGAATCGCTTCAAATTTAGCAAAATTAGCTTTAATCAAATCAAAATCAATCTCTTGTGAAATAGCTTGCCCTGGAATGTAGTAAATGTATTCACCAGCTGCTTTAAATTCTGGCGAAAGAACATTACGACTATCTGCTGTTGTCACACCAAAGGCAACCAATGTTGGCGGTACTGTCAATTCTTCAAAAGTCCCTGACATGGAGTCTTTACCACCGATTGATGGCAAACCAAGTTGCAATTGCGCTTCGATTGAACCAAGAAGAGCTGAAACTGGTTGTCCAAAGCGTTCAGCTTGTTTGTCCATACGTTGGAAATACTCTTGATAAGAGAAACGTGCTTTAGACCAATTCGCACCTGTTGCCACCAAACGCGCTGTTGCTTCGATAACAGCATAAGCTGCACCATGATAAGGTGACCACTCCGCAATATAAGGGTTGAACCCTTGTGCCATAACTGATGCTGTTGTTGTGACACCGTTTTGAACAGGAAGTTTTTGAACTGAACTTTCTGTTGGTGTGATTTGATAACGACCGCCAATCGGATGGTTAACCGTTGAACGACCAACAGAGCTATCAAAGATAGTTTGTAAACCTTTTTGACTAGCGTGATTAAGGTCAGAAAGAACATTTACAGTATCAGATTCAAGTGTCGCAGCTGAAGTGGTACGTTGTTCTGGCATGTCAACTTGACTGTCAACGACATTAGCATCAACCACCACGCGCACACCGTTTGTATCAAGGAAACGACGTTCAATATCAACGATTGTTTGACCATTCCAAGTCATAACAAGATTTGGTTTTTCAGTAACTGTGGCAACCACTACCGCGTCAATATTTTCTTTATGACATTCTGCCACGAAAGCCTCAACATCTTTCGGACGAACCACAACAGCCATCCGTTCTTGTGATTCAGAAATGGCAATTTCAGTTCCGTTAAGCCCTTGGTATTTCAAAGGCACTTTGTTAAGGTCGATTTCAAGACCGTCAGCTAATTCACCAATTGCCACACAGACACCACCAGCACCAAAGTCGTTTGATTTTTTAATAAGACGCGTCACATTACCATTGCGGAAAAGACGTTGAATCTTCCGTTCTTCAATAGCATTCCCTTTTTGAACTTCTGCGCCAGCTGTTTCAACAGATTCAACGGTTTGAACCTTAGATGAACCAGTTGCACCACCAACACCGTCACGACCTGTTTTACCGCCAAGAAGGATTACCACATCGCCTGCTTCTGGTTTTTCACGGACAACATTACTTTTCGGAGCTGCACCGACAACGGCACCAAGTTCCATACGTTTAGCGACGAATCCTGGGTGGAAATATTCTTTAACATACGTTGTTGCAAGACCGATCTGATTACCATAAGAAGAATAACCATGCGCAGCTGTTTTAGAAATCACTTGTTGTGGCAATTTACCAAGACGTGTTTCTGAAATTGGTATTGTAATATCACCAGCACCTGAAATACGCATCGCTTGATAAACATAAGAACGTCCTGACAATGGATCCCGAATAGCACCACCAATACAAGTTGCAGCTCCACCGAAAGGCTCAATTTCCGTTGGGTGATTGTGGGTTTCATTTTTAAACATCAAAAGCCAAGGTTCTTTTACACCGTTCACATCCACTTCAATTTCAACAGAACATGCGTTAATTTCGTCTGACACTTCCATATCGTCTAAACGACCATTCGCACGCTCATAACGACCAAAGATTGTCGCCATGTCCATCAATGTTTGTGGCTTTTCAGAACGTCCAAGTTCAGCACGCATAGCAATATATTTATCATAAGTTGCTTGCAATTGTTTTTGGAATTTAGACGCTGAGAAATCAATATGCTTCAGCTCAGTTTCAAAAGTTGTGTGGCGGCAATGGTCTGACCAGTAAGTATCCAACACTTTCAATTCCGTTTCCGTTGGCACGCGCCCGATGGATTTGAAATAATCTTGGATGAAGACAAGGTCATCCACTTCCATTGCCAAACCTTGCTCAGTTTTATAATCAGCAAATTCAGCTGCTGTATAAGTCTTGAAGAAATCAAGATTTGGAATCGTTTTGTCCGACTCTGAAAATGCTTGCGGTGCAATTCCTGTCGTAATATCTTTAAAACGAGAATCTACTGGATTAAGAAGATAATTCTTAACCGCATCAAGTTCAGTAGTATCAATATCTTTGTTAACAAGATAAAGTTGAGCCGTATTAACCGTTACATCATTACTGCTTCCAAGAAGTAGTAATGCTTCTTGTGATGAAGCCGCACGCTGATCAAATTGACCTGGAAGTGATTCGATGGCAAAGAAAGCATAGTTAGCAAGTTCAGCAACCACATCACTTTCAGCCAAAATAGTATCAGTTACCTGTTCAGAGAAGATGTGCTTTTCAGCACACTCAAAAAGCGAATCTGCCAAGCCAAACACATCATACACTTGAATAATACGCAAATCGGTCAAACTCGTTAATTGAAGATTGTGTTTGAGTTCTTTAACAAGCGCCTGAGCCTTAATGTTAAAATTTGATTTTTTCTCAACGAAAATTCGTTTATTCATTTTTTATCCTTTTTAGATTTTTTTACTAGTAAGAAATCACAGCCTTTTAGTTAAGTCCTTTGAGTTTTTCAAGGACAACTTCGTAAACATCTGTCAAACTACCTAAATCACGACGGAAAACATCTTTATCCATGTGGTGACCTTCAGCATCCCAAAGACGGCAGTTATCTGGTGAAAATTCATCCGCAAGAATGATGTTGCCATCTTTATCTTTACCAAATTCCAATTTGAAATCAATCAAATTCAGACCAATTTGGCTGAACCAATCTTTCAAAAGGTCATTAATACGACGTGTTTCTGCTTTGATATAAGCAATATCTTCATCACTTGCAATACCAAGGAATTTTACGTGTTCATCATTGATAAATGGGTCATCCAAATCATCATTTTTGTAGTAAAATTCAACGATTGGAGTATCTAATTTAATTCCTTCTTCAACACCAAAGCGTTTTGAGAATGAACCTGCAGTGACATTACGCAAAACAACTTCAAGCGGAATAATATCCACTTTTTTGTTCAATTGTTCGGTTTCTGATAATTGTTTAACAAAGTGAGTTGCCACACCTGCTTCATTCAATTTCGTAAAAATAAAAGATGAGATTTGATTATTAAGAACGCCTTTACCTTTAATCGTCTCTTTACGAGCACCATTAAGCATGGTCGCTTGGTCTTTGTAATGTGCAATAATAAGATTTTCATCATCTGTCAAAAATAAATCTTTAGCTTTTCCCGAATATAACAAATAACCTGTCATTTTAATATTCGCCTTTCACGTTTTTCTGACTTAAGTCTATCATATTCAAAAAAGATTTTCAAGAAAATGCCGTACAATATTCGTAAACGCCAAAAAAACAACTGGATTTTCAGCTGTTTTCTCATATTTTACTTTATTTAGTCAATAAAATGTTCGTTTTTATGCTCTGTTCAAGTTTTTCTGCACGCAAGCGACAACATCATTCACATTCTTCAACTCATCTATATCTTCGTCTGAAATTTCAATGCCAAATTCATCCTCCACAGTTAGAATAAATTCCATCAAATCAACAGAATCTGCTTGCAGGTCATCTTTCAAACTGAGGGTTTGAGAAACTTGAAATTCCTCACCACGACTTTCCTGAATAATTTCTACAATTTTTTCATAAATTTTTTGTTCTGTCATTTTGCCTCTCCCGAAAATTCGTTTACTGCTTTTCCGACAACATCTGTTTCCAACATCGTACGAATTTGGCGAATCGTGCTATAAACTGCTTTTGCATCGCTCGCTCCATGTGTTTTAACAACAGGTGCTTTTACTCCAAATAAAACAGCACCGCCTACATCAGAATAATTTAAACTACTCTTCAAAGACTTTAGACTATCTTTCAGCAACACTGCACCTAGTTTTGCTTTCCAGCCACCGTCCAAAATGGATTTCTTGAGCTGGCTCATAATCCCCATGGCTGTTCCCTCCATGGCTTTCAACACAGCATTACCTGTAAAGCCATCCGCTACCACAACGTCTGCCACATGATCCATTAAATCACGCGCTTCCACATTTCCAATAAAATTTAGCGAGGCGTCCGCTGCTAACAAATCATACACTTCTTTCCGCAAGGGATCCCCCTTACTTGCTTCTGTCCCATTGTTTAAAAGCCCTACACGTGGTTGGTTGATTCCACGGACATTTTCAGCATAAAATGACCCTAAAATAGCATACTGATGCAAATGATGAGCTGTATTTTCCGCATTAGCCCCCAAATCCAACATATCAAAGCCTTTGCCATCTGTCGTTGGTAATGTGGACATCAAACCCGGACGGTCAATATTCTTGATACGACCAACAATGAAAAATCCCGCAGCCAGAAGCGCTCCCGTATTTCCGGCAGAAAGAACGGCATCAGCTTCTCCATCCTTTACTGCTTTTGCCGCTAGCACCATGCTGGCATTTTTCTTCTTGCGAATTGCTTTAGTTGGCTCATCATCTGAATTGATTTTTTCATCTGTATGAACAATACGAACCCGCTCAGTTGCCTTTAAATATTGCTTGATTTTTGCTTCATCTCCATAAAGAATGACTTCAATATCCGAAAAATCGTTCAGTGCTTGATTGACTCCCTCTACGATAGATTGTGGAGCATAATCGCCACCCATGGCATCAATTGCTATTTTTTTCATTTCGACTCCTTGTTCTTTAAAATTTCTCCCCAGTCTCCCAGAGAATCAATAAATTTTTTGGGCTTTAGATGAATCCCAACATATTCTTCATAAATTTGATCAATCACTTTTCGCAATTGTCTTTTCAATTCAGGCTTCAAAGAAATGGTCTCCAGTTCACTATATTGAACCGCTTGAAATTGGTCTAATAAGTAAGGAATGTTAGGATCCAGATGACTCCGTCTCTCATCTTGGTTGTAATGTTCTGGGCATAAAACACCGTTATAAGTAAAAGAAAAATCAAACGGCAACCCTACACGGTGGCAAAAGCAGCATTCATGGAAATTAAAAGAAACACCAAAACGTGACAAAATTTGAATTTCAAAAATATTGGTCAGTACCTCATAATCCAAGCCCTGTTCCATCAGCTCCAACGTTTTTTGCAAAAAAGCAAAGAGAGCCGAATCTATTTCATTATCCTGAATACTAGCGTCCGCTAGAGCTACCACATAAGTCGCATAAGCCATTGTAAACAAATCATGATTGATATGCTGGAAAACTGTGACCCCTTGATAATCATCAATATAACTCAAACCGTCATCATTTATTTTCATCAAAAAATCTGCCACTACCAATGGTTGGACAACCGGATTCAACTTAGAATTTCTAGCATGTTTCACGAAAAACATTCGCTTACCAGCTTGCTCTGTGAAAATTTTGACCAGTTTATCATTTTCTCGGAAATTCCGATTATAGAGAACCAAACCTTTACTTGTGATGGATTTCAGCATACTCCTCCATATATTCCTTAAGCCGCTTCATTGCTTCTTTTATCGTATCCATGCCGGCCGCATAAGAAAGACGTACATAACCTTCCCCATACTGACCAAAAGCAGCACCAGGAATGAAAGCAACTGCTTTTTTTTGTGCAAAATCCTTCAAAAAAGCAAAAGAATCTTGATTGTAGCCAGCTGGAATCTTGGCAAAAATGTAAAACGCACCATCTGGTTTGATAATCTTAAAGCCCAGCTCCGTCATCTTTTCGATAATGTAATCACGACGCTCAATATATTCCCTTTTCATCGGCTCTGCATCATCTTTACCTGCTGTCAATGCCTCCACTCCTGCAAATTGAGTCATTGTGTTTGCGGCTGTCACCAAATATTGGTGGCTTTTAATCAATTGAGCCGTAAAAGCAGCTGGGGCAAAGGTGAAACCTAGACGCCAGCCTGTCATCGCATGCGATTTAGACAAACCATTAATCACAATCGTTTGCTCTGGTAGAAATTCTGCAATAGATACATGTGGCTGATCGGTATAAGTCAACTCAGAATACACTTCATCACAAACAACAAAGACATCATACTTTTTCAATACATCGGCTAACGCAGTCATTTGTTCTCGTGAATAAGTCACTCCTGTCGGATTAGCTGGATAATTTAAAATCACTGCTTTAAGCTGATTTCCTTGCTCTAAAATCGCTTTTTCTAACATATCAGGTGTTAAAACAAAGTCATTGTCTGTCGTATCAATTTCGACAATCTCTGCTCCCACAAGATTGACAATCGGCTCATAACCCGGATAAGCAGGTGCAGGCAACAGTACCTTATCTCCTTCTTCTAAGATAGCTGTCAATGTCGCAGATAGAGCTTCTGTCGCTCCAATTGTCACTAAAATTTCTGTTTCAGGGTCATAAGAAAGATTGTATTTTTCTTTCACAAATTGACTAGCTGCCTGACGCAATGCTAACAACCCACTCATGCCTGTATAATGGCTCTCATTTGCATCAATCGCCGCTTTTGCAGCCTCTTTTACATGATCTGGAGTTGTAAAATCAGGCTCTCCCAATGTCAAACGAAGAACTCCAGGAATGCTCGAAATAGATTGATCAAATTGCCGAATCAAAGAAACTTCAATTTTATCTAAATTTTTGTTAAAACGTTTCGCCAAATCCATATCTTACCTCCAAAATCTGATAGAACTATTATACTATAAAACCTAAGTCATAGCAAAAATATCATAATATTGAGAAAATTCATCACTTATCATCTGATTGAAGCAAAAGAATCACTCCAGCTATCAGAGTGATTCCTATCTAGATATTCTTACATTAAAGAGCCGTTAAAGTTTCAAATAATGGCGAAAGGGGGCGTTTTTCATGAATACGCACAATTGCCTCTGCCAAAAGATGAGCAATCGAAATCTGTTCAATTTTATCAATTAAACGCTCTTCCGGCAAATAAATTGTATCTAACACGACCAATTTTTTAATCGCTGATTTCTGAATATTATCCATAGCAGGACCCGAAAGTACTGGATGAGTACAGCTTGCATAAACTTCTACCGCACCTGCCTCAGCAAGCGCATCAGCAGCATGGCAAATTGTCCCAGCTGTATCAATCATATCGTCAATTAAAATACAAGTTTTACCTTCCACTTTACCGATGATATTCATTACCTCACTCGTATTCATCTTATCTACACTACGTCGCTTATCAATAATAGCAATCGGTGTTTTCAAAAATTCAGCTAATTTACGAGCGCGCGTCACACCACCGTGGTCAGGACTAACAACTACATAATCGCTACCTGTCATCCCACGACGTTCAAAATAATCCGCAATGAGAGGAGCCCCCATAAGATGATCTACTGGAATATCAAAAAATCCTTGAATTTGAGCCGCATGCAAATCAATTGTCAGCAAACGATCAACACCAGCTACTTGCAACATATTTGCAACCAATTTTGAAGTAATTGGTTCACGAGCACGTGCCTTTCGGTCTTGACGAGCATAGCCATAATAAGGCATTACAACATTGATTGATTCAGCACTTGCACGCTTTAAAGCATCCACCATGATTAAAATTTCCATCAAATTATCATTGACGGGCGAGCTCGTTGACTGCAAGATAAAAACATGTTTTCCGCGGATAGATTCTTCGATATTTACTTGAATCTCCCCATCAGAAAATTGGCGCACAGTTGACTTCCCAAGCTCCATACCAATCTCTTGAGCAACGCGTTCAGCCAGTTCCTGGTTAGACGAAAGAGCAAAGAGCTTTAAATCAGAAAACGACATGATTTCCTCCAGTATATATTCGTTTCTTTGTAAATCAGTTACAAATTTCTCCACCTAACATTGTAACCCTTTTTAGTGAATTTTTCAATCAAAAATAAAAAACGCAAGATGCGCTTTTTATCTTTATATTCATTAATTTGGATAGATGTAAGTAAATGAACCTTGTCCTGCAGCAGCTGGATTGAACCAACCACGATAATTTCCAATAGCTTGATTACCTGCATAGTTTGCTTCAGATACTTGAATACTTGTAGCTGATTGAACAGCTGTTACAACAGCAACGTGTCCATAACCACCATCGTTCCATGAAATGATTGCACCTACTTGAGGTGTTGAACCTGTACGGAAACCAGCTGCAGCCGCACTTGCTGCCCATTGAGCTCCATTACCCCAATAATCACCAGCCCACGGAGCTAATGTTTTTGCTCCCCATGTACATTGACCAACTGGATAAGTTGAAGCAGATGAACTATATGTAGGACGACTCACAGTTCTAGTAGTAGTTGCTGCTTGTTGCGTCACATTTGTTTGAGTTGGAGTAGCTGCTGCACCACTATTGTTGTTTACAGCTTGTACTTGGGCTGCAAAACTTGTATTAGCAGAAGAAGCTACAGCTTGTTCTTGCGCTGCTTGTTGTGCTTTATAAGCTGCTTCTTGTGCTGCTGCCTCTTCAGCTGCCTTTTGTGCTGCTGCTTTTTGTGCCAACAATGAGTTCTTTTCACCTTCAGCAGTTGCTTTTTCTGCAGCAAGATTCAACTGCGCTGCTTTTAGTTCAGCTTGCTTAGTAGACAATGTTTTTGCATCATTTGCAAGTGTTTGTTGATTTGCGATAACAGTATTTATCGCTTCATTATTGGCTACTTGTTTTTCAGAAATAGCTTTTTTATCTTGTTTTTGTTGTTCCAACATTTTGTTGTTTGCTGAAACGATTTCGCTCATAGCAGAAACACGTGAAATAGCTTCTGTAATTGATTTTGAATTTACAATTGTATTGATATAGCTTGTAGCCGTACCGCTCGTTTGAGCACTACGTGCTTGATTAGCCAATGATTCATTACGCGCTACAATATTCTTAGACAACGTTTCGATTTCAGCCGATAATTTTGTTGATTCAGCTTGAAGTTTTTCGTTTTCAGCTTTCAATTTTTCTTGTTGAGATTGAATAGATGAAACTTGAGCTTGAATTTGATCTACTTGAGCTTGAGCTGATTTTTGTTGATCATTCAAACTATTAATTTTACTATCTTGTGCAGCAATCTTGTCATCAGTAGAATCTGCATGTACATTTACAAGAGACGCTCCCTGTGCAAGAACCATTGTACTTAATAAGATTGATGTAAGTAATTTTTTCTTCATAAATGATTATACTCCTATTCAATAAGACAATTATAAGTATAACAAAAAAAGGCGCTGAGTATGTTACGCCTTTATTACATTTCTATTTCCAATTCATCATAAAATCTTATCATAAATATATCTTCTCCAAAATTGGTTGAAGCAACAAAAAGAATAGTAAATTTGAGACCATTGTCGGAGCAATTGTATAAACGACAAAATCTGCAAAAGACATTTGAATTAGATGGGTAACATTTGCCAAAGCGAACGTAGCCACCTCAAAGAAAAATACTAAAATGGCAACTGTTAAAAAATGACTAACTCGATTAGACATCAAAACAGAATTATATTTACTAATAACAATCCCCGCTAAAGGCAATAATAGTGTCGAAATGCCGATAATATGAAAATAATATGCATCATACAACAAACCAATTAACAGCAACATGATAAAATTAGTATTTTCTGAAAGATTTATCGAAATATACAAAATAAAGATAAGCAAAAGATGACTTAGTAAGTGGATATTATTTGGAAATAAATTAGTCAAAAGATTTGAAAGATGACCATCTACTAACATCACAACAAATAAAACCAAAAAGGGTAAAATGTAGCTTTTAAAAAATTTCATATCAATTTCCTACTAATGTCACCACACGAATATCTGACAAATCCGCACTTGGTTTTACGAAGACTTCTTTTGTTAAATAGTCCGATTTTTCAGTAACAGAAAGGACTGTTCCAACCGGAATATTAGGAATGTTGTACGTTCCTAAACCACTGGTCACAACTTTCTCACCTTTTTTAATGGTATCCGAACTATTTAACTGACTGATAATAAAAGCAGATTTTTCTTTACTGTAGCCAACAATCACACCATAAATTGTGCTTGTCTCCGTTTGAATTTTTACTGAAATATTATCAACATTTTTATTATTGGTTAAAAGATTTACTCGGCTAGAATGAGAAGCGACATCTTTCACACTACCAATCAAGCCACCATTCGCCACCGCTAGCATTGTATTTTGAATCCCATTTTGACGACCAGCATTGACAGTTAATTCAGATAACCAAGAAACCGGCATACGCGTAATAACATCAGATGAAACCGTTTTTTTTGACTCATAAAGATTTTTCATTTCTAATAGCTGTCTTAATTGAGCATTTTCATCTTTTAATGAAGCTGAATCAGCAGATTGTTCTTCTGCTTTAAATAAAGCTTTTTTTAATTGCTTGTTTTCTTTATATGTCCGTGATAAATCAGTCAAATCCGATTTAACATCCGCCAAAAAATTAAATGGTTTTGAAACAATATTATCCAAAATAGAAACAACATTAGAAGTTGCATTCACTACACCTAAAGAACGAGTAGTAACTAAAAGTACAGAAGTTACGATTATCAAAATAGCAGTCATAATAAGAAATTTGGATTTTTTCATACGATTCACTCTACTCCCACAATAGACACGCCAGATTCAACAGGTAACAGAAAAGGAGATAGCTACCGCTACACTCCTCAAATACGGAGAATGGGGGATTCGAACCCCCGCGCCAGTCACCCGACCTAACGATTTAGCAAACCGTCCTCTTCAGCCTCTTGAGTAATTCTCCAAAAATTATTATGGGCACGAGTGGACTCGAACCACCGACCTCACGCTTATCAGGCGTGCGCTCTAACCACCTGAGCTACGCGCCCAAGT
>PPYF01157729.1_pt1 | contig 24770 bp, 15 predicted proteins | sample 1559871 | NCBI WGS metagenome assembly PPYF01 (sample SAMN08240021, study PRJNA423297) | Human gut metagenome, whole genome shotgun sequencing project. | reverse complement strand
CTCCTACGACGGCGACTTTTTCCCACTGATGGAAACAGAGTTTGTGGCGCTGCTGCCGCCCGGGCATCCTTTGATTCAAGCCGACTGCGTTACCGTGAGGCAAATTGCCGAAGAACCCTTCATCTATCCGCGGCTTCATCACAATTCGGACATTGATGACTTCTTCACCCGCCACAAAATTGAACCGAAAATTCATCTGCAGACGAATGACCCGTATTCAGCCTATGCCATGGTCAATGCCGGACTAGGCGTCTCCGTCAACAACCGGCTGCAAAGCATCAACCTCAAAGGCAATGTTGTCCTAAAGCCCTTTCATCCGCAGGAACGAGTTGCGCTGGGACTGGCCCTCCCTTCGCTTGAAACCGCCTCGCCGGCCTTGATGCGCCTCGTTTCTATGGCTCGAGAAATCGCGGAAAAACTCCCTAAAGGTCCATGGGGAGCGGCACTCCCCGCCGAATAAAGCCTTCATTTTTCCCTTCAGAACGAGAAAAACACCGATTGTTAGAAATGATCTCAAAAGCCTCCCGAGGCTCAGCATTACAAATATTGCTTTCGTATACATTTGCTGTATGATTGGCCGCTATTGTGTCGATAGAAATCGCTGATTGGCACACAGAACAGTTTTCGCCCAAGAAAAACTTCGCCCAATCCTTAAACCCGCCCGTCATGCAGAATAAATCCGCCCTTCTTCTTTCTTTGACTGCTGCTGCCGCAGCAGCAGCCCTCTCCGGCTGCGTTTCCACCGGCCCCGTCGATCCCGAAAGAGCCGCCAAACACACGCCCGAATATCAGTATCAAAAAAAATTGAGCCGAGCGAATAATCTCGCAACGGAATTCGGCGTAAAGCACATCATGGATCGCCCTGCGCCGAAGGACGTCAAGCTGACGAGCGATGGATCGATGCTGCTTGACGGCGCCGTCTGGGGGGCACTTCACGGGACTGTTGCAGGGAGCGGCATCCTTTCGGGAACAGCCGACTGGAACATCGGCTTCGGTCTCTGGCTCGCACAGTCGCTCCTCTTGCCTTCGACCGATCCGACGCCCGACAGCTTGGTGGGATACGTCCGCGCCGAAGAAGCTCAGGACAGGAAAGCCGCCGTCAACGCTTTCGTTGCTAGGGCCATCCCTGCCATCGCTGAATCACTCAAGAAGCAGGATCAGTTCAAGGACTATCAGATTTCATACCACATCGACAAAACGGGGACCGGCAACAATGAAGCCGGGATTGAGGTCGTCAACGAAGAATTGGGATGCAAACCCTGGAAGGACACCCTCTTGGGAATGGGTCAGTGCGGCATCGAAATTGTCAATTTCGGCCTTTGGACCTTCGCGCCGCAGATTTCAACGCCGCGCTTCACCTACCCGCAGATTCAAGTCTGGTATATCCAAGGAAAGGACGTTCAGCTCAAGTTCCGCGACGCTGTTTTGAAGCCGAAATTCGACTGGGCAAAGGCCATGATGGCTGCGGCGCCTGACCTCCCAGAGTATGTCTACGCCTACATCAATACCCGCAAAGGCCCTGCGCCGGAGAAAGCATTGAACCCTCCGTTCTTTGTCGAAAAGGACCGTGTGAACTTCTTCATCATTCCCCAAAACGATGAAACGGAAGAGCCTTCTTCCGAGGAAGAAAAGAAGTCTCTCCAAGACCAAACTCAAACCACTGCCGCCAAATAACCGCTTGATCTCGAGCTTTCGGCTGGACCTCTCACGCTAATCCCGCAATCTCTATAGGCGTGAGGACAAGATCCAGCCGCAGAACACGGCGGTCTGCATTTCGGGGATCACGATGGTTTTAGGCATCCCTCCGGCCGATCATTTATCGGTGAGCGAAAATCTCACTTCAAAACCAGCAGCAAAAGGTTTTCCGCAGCTCGTTCGCGAAAATCCATATTCGCTGCCGGGGATTCTCCGGATATCTGCGGCGCCAAGAGCGTCGCAGAAACGGCCCCCATCAGGAGCGAAAAGACCAAGTCTGGCGAGGTACCGCGAATAATGCCTGCTTCCAATGCCTTTCTCAGTATGGGCATGGAGGCTCTTTTGAAAGGCCGCACCAGTTTTTCAGTAATGCGCGGAATGCGGCTTTCCCCATTGTCGTGCTCCTCAGGCATGGGGTCGACCTCATGCATGAGCAATGCAGGAACATCCGAAATGGCGGGACCAATTTGAACCAGCATCTGCACCCAGCGTTCAAATGCGGCTTTAGGGTGACGTTCTGCAAGGTCCGCGAGACGAACCAGTTCGGTGAGCTGTGTTTGCTGATCTAAAGCGAGCTTCTCAAGGAGCGCGTCATAGAGTCCCTCTTTGCTGCCGAAAAGCTGGCAAACCAAAGCCGGCGTCACGTCGGCATCCCGCGCAATCGCTCTGAGCGACGTGCCCCCGAACCCGCAGCGTGAAAAATGACGCTGCGCCGTCTCAAGCAGTATTGAGCGGCCCGAAACTTCGGAGGCCGGACGTCTGCCGCGGCGGCGGGCGGTTCCTTCGGTCTGCGTTGGTCTTGCGCTGGAGTCCATAATGCTCTGTTCCTCAATATGCAGGCATTCAAAAATGAAAGCAGCTCCATCGCTCCGGCTCATTTGATTCAGCTGGGAACGATGGAATACTCAACTCTAACGCCTCGAGGCTCAGAACTGGCCGCTATGAGCTTAAATCTTCAAAATTGGAATTTGAAGCCACGAATCGTTGGCGCCGCCAAAATGAACGATATGAGCGCCGTGATTGACCGAAGCCGGCGTCGGCACGGTCGCTGCCGAAACACTCGCAGGCACCGGCACATCGCCTCCCAACACCTCCATGACAGGCGGGTGCAGCGGATCATAGGTTCCGCCGGCAGCCGGCACCGGAATGGGATGACGGCCAAATCCCATTTCAAAGGTCGTGGGCACAATCTTCACGCCGCGCACCTCGAGCTCCAAGACCTCCCCTTTTCGATAGTGTTCGCCCATCGGCCAGACCGCAATGTCGAGCGGTACCCGCTCTCCAGGACGGAGCTTCTTCGGGTGTTTGTAGACATAAAAAGGTTCGAGCTCTGTCGTGCGCTTGGCGTCGAGTTCACGCATTGAAGCACGCAGTCTTCCCGTTGCGACGGCATCGGGGGCAATAAACTCTGGAATCGGACGATGGAGGGCTTCTCCGGTCGGCGACACTTTGCGGACAACCACCTCAACATCCATATCATCAGATTCAGGCGTCTCCATCCAGAGCTTCGCACGCATGTATCCCACCACGTCGGCATTCTCTGGGAAGACATAGCGGAACTTGACGCTTCCGGAGGCCGAATCGTACTGCAGGGACGAGGCATTCGCCGCAAGAGACTCCGTCAGCCGACCGTCCTCGGCCAGATACAGACGTTTAAGCGTAGTTTCCGGCAGCGGCCAGTTCTCAGCAGGCACATCCACCCGCTCTGCGGTGCCGCCCGAGTCGAGCACTGAATAACGCACGCGGGGCGTCTTTTCAAATCCGTTGTCCATGCCTTTGAGATAACGGTCAAAGAAGGCCAGCAATTCCGCACGGTACTTCGGTGAATAGAGGTCATACCATTCATTGGTGTTGTTGACGCGAAGCCACTTGTCTTTGGAGGCAATCCGCATAAAGCCGGCAAACGAGCCGTGTGTATGCACCGGATTGGTATAACTCGCCACCACATAAGCGGGCACTTGGATTTTTTCCAGACGCGCAGCCATGTTTTCCCAATACGCATCCTTTATGAGGTGCGTGGCAATCATCCGCGGCTGATCCTCAATGTAGTTCGGACCGGCAAAGGTTTTGATGATCACTTCCGGGAACCCGGGTTCGGGGATGCCGCCTCGCGTGCCAGGTTCTTCAAAGTGGTCGCAGAAACCTTCCCATGGCGCAATGGCAGCAAGGTGCGGAGGATTCTCTGCAGCGATAAACCACTGCGAAACCGTTAACCAGGAGTTGCCGGCCATGCCGACCCGGCCGTTGCTCCAAGACTGCGCAGCCGCCCATTCAATGAAGTCGTATCCATCCTCGGCAAGCTGCCGCCCCCAGTAGGAAATATCACCTTCAGAATGCCCCACGCCGCGGGGATCAGGGTTGAGCACAACATAGCCCTGCGCTGTCCAGAAAGCCGGATCGGCGCCCTCAAACTTCTCGAGCCCAGAAACAGCATTCTGCGGAACGCCGGAACGTTTGGGGACGTCATCCAGACGCTGACCGCCCACGGTTTTGCCGTAGGGACTCCAGGCCACAATCGCGGGATGGCGGCCATCATCATTTGGGCGGAAGACATCGGTATAGATGGTCGTGCCGTCACGCATCTTCAGAGCCACATTTTCTTCAAGCACAACATCGCTTTCAAGCGGCGCTCCGCCAGGCGTTCTTATTTCACCCTTTTTGAGCAGAAACCGCCTGCCCGGAACGAAGTCGTGCGGCATGCGGGCGCGCACGGCACTAATCCCCATGGCACGACGGTGCGGCACGGGATAAGCGTCGTTGCCATAAATGCGGATCTTTTTATCAATCACATTGGGCAGTGATCCAGTGACGCGATTCTGCACGGCTCCTGCAGTCGTGCTAAAGGTTGCTGCGACGGCCGCCCCGACGGCGGAAGTCAGAAGGGTTCTGCGCTGCATGATATTCATTCTCCATTAAATGAACATTTGTTTATTTAATGGAGAGAATATACACCTATCTGGCGACGATTGTCAGCAGTACCCTGCTCTGCTTTTAAAAAGTTGCTGTCAGTCTCAGCCCAATCGCCAAGTGCAAACACAATTCTGATAATTTTGATTGGGGTTTCTAACCCTTCGTCTGACTTCGCCAGCAGCAGACGCTGGTATCAAAGCGAATAAAAAAGCGCTCGAGGCGGCATTTTGATGTACTCGCCTGCCCTTTCAGCGTGCATTGTGAGGACTGAAGCTTCAAACTTCGCGTCCCAATGGGCAATGCGCCGGGAGAGTTCATCACACGGCGATGCCGGACAGAAGGAGGACGAGATATAGAAGCCGAACGATGTCGATCGGTTTCTTGAGCCTCATACGAAAAAACTGACCAAAGTCTGCCGCTCAATCGAGAATGAATCCTAGGCAATGGGCGGCAGCTTTCGTCTTCGGCAAAGCCGAATTGATCAACGAAATACAAAGGAGGTGCGGGTATTTATCCCGCACCACCTGCCTGACCTTAAGCTACTTATTAGAAGCTGTGGCGAAGGCCGACATTAACGCGCCAGGGTTCGGAGAGATCAGCGCCAGAGGTGCGCTCGACATCTGCGTAGAGCTGCGTGAACGGCGTGAAGTTATAGTTCCCGCCAATGCCGTACTCAACCCAGGTATCGCCCATATCCTGCTGATACGCACCGTCACCGCGCCGCACTACAACGTCGCCGTCAAACTCATGAAGCACTGAGAAATGCAGGTATGCACCGCCCTTCTGTTGCGGACATGTGAGACCCGCACGGAGTCCCGCACGTCCGACCAGTGAATCAACTGCTTCAACCGTAGTGTTCGCGGCAATGTTTGTGACTCTGTTGACCGTATCGAAGGTTTTGCCCGAAACATGTCCGTAAGAGAGCTCAAGCTGCGGTTCAATGAAAGCCGGTGCCAGATTAAAGCGATGACCTATCTCTGCTGAGAATGAATAAGCGGTCGTATTGAAGTCGGAGTGCGTCTGATCAACAGTCGAGTCCGACTCTAGGCGTGCGATCTTGGCGATGACATCCACAAAGCTTCCGTTCTCGCCTAACCATGATCCGTAACCCGCCAGACCATAGATTTTGTTGTCGCCGCTTCCATCCGCATAATCCAAATCGGAATTGGTAAATGAGAACGCTGCGCCAAGACGAATGCCTGCCAGAGAGTCAATCTTGTGATCCGCCCCAAACTGGAATTGCTGGAAGTTATTCTTCTCTCCCATGAACTTCATCTTGCCGCCGTTGACGCGAGCCCAAAGGCCCGTCTGTCCTTTGTTGTCCCGCAGCTCGCCGAGACGCTTATTCATGTCGTTCATTTCAAGGCGCCAAGTGAGTACATTGAGCGCCGTTGTACGTCCGATTCTTTCAGTCTTTGTGTTGAGCGTCACCGCGCCGTCGCCGGAGATTGCACCATTTGACTCGCCTTCGGCAATCTGGATATCAACAATTTCGTCGCTCAGACCTAAGATAGTACGAAGTTTCTTCAGCGATTCCGCGGCAGATATATTTTCGTCGTTAAATGCGGCTGTTCCTTCGTACTGAACGCTCTTTGCGGCTGATTCTGCGTCTTGACTCACACCACCTGTAATCTCAACATCAGTGCTGTCTAGGATGATCTTAGCAGCCTGAACGGTTGCGTTATCCCCCGAGACCTGCGAACTATAGCCACCGGTATACAAAGTTCCTGCGATTTGAGTCCCTTCCCCGAGAATCAAATTAGAAGACTCTACTGACGAAGCCGATGAGGAGTTGCCGTCAGCATCTTCACTAACACCGCCCATATAGACATTCCCTTCGATTTTGGAATCAACGAGTGTAAGTGTAAGGCTGCCAGTACTCACAGAATTACTAACGGGATAAGGTTTGGCCATCAAATTACCAGCCGCCCCACCCATGAATATAGCTGCACCTTGATAGTCGACTTCGGTGCCGCTAATGGCATTGCTTTCGAGTTTTTTGATCGTCGAACCTTGAACAGTAACAACAACATCACCAACAGAGGCTGTTTTTTCTGCATTGGGAGTATTGTCGCCGTCCATATGATAAACGGCCGGTCCAACAATCAGTCCACCTATGGTCGAATCGATAATATTTACTGCCGCTTTTTTCAAGGATGCGGAAGTATTTATGTTCCAACTCTTATGGAGCTGTCCGACTACCACAGCCAGACCGACTGTAGAGTTTTCCAGAGTCAGATTGGCATTATTGATGTTCGATACGATCTTCGATTGACCATAGCTATTGACTTTTGATCCGAGAATGAGATTTTCTCCAATTTCGCTGTTTGACACAACGACATTGATGGAATTGAGACTCACATTGAAAACAGGAGTGTCGGTAGTTGACGTTGAGGTCGTAGCGTAATTGCCAATAATGAGATCGCCGCCGTTGATGATCACATTGTTTAATGTCGAGTTGATTGAGACCGAAGGATCGAAGACAGAATGATTGCTCTTATCATCAAAGCGTCCGGCGACAACATTACCATCGTACGTTTGGTTATCCACAGACTGTCCGTCAAGCGGGAAAGAAGCTGCATTGGCAGAAGAGAAGCAAGCCAAAAGCACTAACGATAGCAATGCTCTCTGAGTTGTAATTTTAACGGGGGGTGGGCAATATATTGTTTTTCATGTTAAATCTCAAAACATTGGGGATAATGACTGGGCTGGACACAAAGAGTCCTTGCTATGTCAATTTTGAGTTTACCTAAAGGAAAACAAATTTCATACCTCGGCGAACGGTACACCTAGACGCTCGATGTCGTTCATTCTATGCCCCCACACGCAAAGGGCTCGAAAGCCCTTCCCTGCCACACATGTTCTTTGCTGGCAACTTCTCCGTTTTTTCGTTCGATTACTCAGCTTGAAAACTAACCGTCTCAGCTGAGATCACTCACAGCTATTCAATGTTTCAGCCATATAAAATCAAATTTCCTTGATATTACTTATATTTTTTAGAAATTAAGAAGCAATTTAGTGCTTGCCATATGCAACATGAATGGCGTGAAGTTTGAATCTTCAGTGCTTTTTCGGCCAACGGTCAAACGCCACGAACCATCTAGCTGCCAACCCCGATGTAGTCCTATTCCTTGAACATTGCTCCAGCTTTGCCGGCGTTCATAAAGACCGCTTCAGTCATTTCAAACTGAAGCGGTCCTGTTTCTTTAATCGCCTAATTCCCCTGTCGCCGTTTCAAGACGTCGACCAGTTCGAATAAGGCGTTATCAGTTAGAAGGCAAAGCGCAGATTGGCCCGCAAACCGTGCATAGTTACATCGCCGTCATAAGCACCCGTGTAGGAAAGTCCGAACGTGGCGGTCTTGCTGAGCTGAGCTTCGACACCCAGACCAACCGTCGCCATGTCGGAGAGCTCTCCGCCTTTGATCAAGGCTGTACCCGAACCGGCGAGATTCATGCGGGCCTCAGCTTCGGTATCGCCGAAAAAGTGGTTCCAGGCAAGATCGCCCTTCAGAGTAACTTTGGCAGCACCAAAGCTGAACGGCACACCGGCTCGAATACCGAGCGAGCTCACCTGCAGGTCTTGATCTTCAGGATTCGTTGTGAAAGTCATGCCGCCGACAGATTCGGAATAACCGTCTGATTCAGCATGAATCCATGCGAGGCCGAAGTAAGGTTCCACTGAATACGCCGCAGTGTTGAAACCCTTGAAGGCAGCTTCAGCAAAGATCTGCGTAACATCAGCGTCGCCCGACCACTTGTTGTAGCCCGCCAGATCCTTGACAGTCAGCGTGCGGTTCGCATCGGCAGACTGATGGGTATAGATGAACCCATAATGGATTGAAGCGATGTCTTCAACGTTCGTCAGACCATAGAGCCCAACATGAATGTCGTTGCTTTCAACCTTGAAGCTCCCCGCCTTGTTCTCCGTTGTTCCAGCACCAAAGAAAACTCCGATCTTGGTCGAATCCGCGACATCAACCTCAGCGCCGATAAGGCCGGCATAGAAGTTGCTGTCCATGTCAGAGCTGCCGTAGTCAATGGAACTCCAGGCGCCGATGCCCGTCGCCCATAGACGGCCATTGCCGTCGGCCATTTCAACAACGCGGCCTTCACCGATGCCGGCAGCCTGATCCTTCACCGCGCGTGTGAGGGTCAAGCCGTTGACGATGGAAGCATTGCGGCTGTTGAGATAGAAATCGTCACCCAGAGACGCATAGGTCGATTCGACCTGAGCCTTCGAGGCACTGAGGAGGCTCTCGAAAAGAGCGCCGGTGCGTTCAGCATCAATCGCCTGCCCGATCTTGCGGCCGTTGCCAGACCCATAGTTTGCTAATGAGAGACTCTTATCTGCCGAAAGCGTACCTGTCAGAATTGAGCTCGTCTCGTCGAACGTGAGTTCAGTTTTGAAGAGCGCATAGTCGGGGTTCGCAGCGGCAGCATCAAGACCTGTGAGCTTATCGAGCTTCACAGTACCCGTTTGAGCATTACCTTCGTAAGCGGCTTTCAGTACATCAATGTCAGTCGAACTGACACTGTAGCCTGCACCATCCTTGAAGGTTAGTGTGCCCATCTCAACGTCCTGACCGGCCATTACAAGGAATGTACCGCCGGCATTGATCACGGCATCGACGGAATGATCAGATGCGCCGTCAGTGATTGTGCCTTTCAGTGTGAGCTTGTCGTCGTACTTATTGATAACGCCAAACTTGCCGCCGTTCACGGTGACCAGGCCATTGGCCTTGCCCGCAGCGGTCTCCGTGATACCGAAGGAGTCGTTGAAACCATAAAGGCTGCCCTCATTAAGAGTGACGCCGCCGCGGAAAGTATTGTTGCCGGTCAGAACAAGCATACCGTCACCGTTCTTAACCAGCGATCCGTCATAAAGAGCATTGTCGATCTTATTCTGGATGGCTTCTGCGCGCTTCTTGTAGTACTCCTGACGCCACTTCTCAGCATCTTCTTTGCTGATAACGGCATTTTCGATATTCTTCATACCGGTATAAGCCTCACCGAGCTCATAGACTGCCGATGTATCGGTGCCGTTCGTTGTGGCCTTCATCCAGGCCTGATCTTCAACTTTGCGTGCATCGAGAGCCTTCTGGCTGATGTCGTTCGACCATACGTCCAGGTTGTTAACCTTGTATTCGAACTTGCCCAGAAGTTGGCTGGGACCGAACATGCCTTTATCCAAGTCGGGCGTACCCCAACCGTAAAGAACATCAGGCACACCGTCTTCAGCAGTCCAACCAGTGAAGAGAGAGCCGTCCGTATTAGTATGGCGCGCCGTCGTGAAAAGGATGTCGCGGACCTGGATAGCATTCATATCCTGATAGCGAGACATTAGAACAGTCATAGCACCAGAGACGTGAGGCGCCGCCATGGATGTACCGCCGTAAGAGGCATATCCCGGCGTGCCCAGAGGATGCAGGGCATCAGTATCTTCGTAGTGATCGTCGTAGACGATACTGCTGTAAATATCACGCCCCGGCGCTGCAATAGTCCACCACTTCGCATTGCCAGCTTCATTGAAGTTTGAGATCCATTTATACGTGTCTTTACCGTCAGTTCCGACACCATCCTTCTGCAGACCAGCTACTGCAATCCAGTTCCGTTCTGCTTCGGGGGAAAAATACGGGTACAGCGGGCGATAGTAAGGGTTGGCAAAATCGCGGTTGCCAGTTGTAAAGACCTGAACCACATTGGTGCCTTTAACAGCATCCCAAGCTGCATCAACAAACGTTTTTTTATCGCCATAGACCTGCTTAAAGAGGAAGTATTCATATTCCGTCTGCGCAGTAGAGTTCACTGGAAGCGACGTGCCGCCCGAAGCACCATAACGAAGATTGGTACCAAAGGAATTGTTGATGACACCGCCGCGTTCAGTACCATTTGCGGCAATTAAATCCTGCGCGAGAGACGACCAAGCTGCATGGAAGTACTTGTAATCTTGGAATGGACCATAGTTGGTGTTGTCCGTTCCGCCGGAGTTGCCGACGTAGACATTGGCCCCCCAAGCTACGCCATGAAATTCACTGCCGTCACGATTGGCACCTACAGTTCCCGTCACGTGCGTCCCGTGAGTGTCGTTCTTTTCGGCAATAAAGTTGCCGTCTAAATTAAAGGATTCGCCCTCCTTGTAATCACCGTTTTTGAAGACGTCGCCTATTCCTCTGACGCCTGTCTGATAACGATTACCGGTCGAGCCGTACTTGCCCTGGGCTGAAGAGGCATGAAAACGATTTCCAGCCAACTCAGGATGCTTCTGTAAAAGAGCACCGGAATCCATGACGCCGACAGCCACATTCTGACCGTTAAAGCCGAGAGAATAGGCCTTTGAGGCATTCATCGCTGCCAGTCCCCAGTCCTTTTGATATTCAGCACTTTCCCACGATGCCTGATTGCCTACAACACCTTTTTCCACATACGTAGCCGAAGAAGTGCCGGACGCAATTGCAAGAACGGCTGCAATAGCCAAGGTCACTGTATTCTTGGATGCTTTACCTTTGAGAACATGCTTTTCATCGGTAACAATATATTGCTGACGCGACGAACTCCACTTCGTCTTGAAGGTTTTATTCATCTTCATTGTCCTCTGGGAATATTTTTTGGTTGGTCCTTGTCTTTCCTACTCACGCAGTAAAAGACAAAATATATCCTGTCATCACCCTCCTCATTAATATTGACATCAATCAATTTAAACCAGAGTCAAAGGGTATTCCATGCCGTCGTTTAGCAGCCAAAAAACATACCCATCTCACAAAAAATATTGACTTTTCCTCCTTTTGAAAGCACAACTTGCACGAAATTAGTCTTAAATGATTTAGAAATTTATAAACGTAAACTTATAGCATTAGTGTGCATGAGATTTACTTAACTTTTTATTGTTTTCTAGGGGTTAGCTTCATGTGTCTAATAAAATAATTTTATTGTTAGATATTGACTATCAGTTGATACATAACTTCCAAGGCAGGCCCACCTTCATCACAACATTATGTTATTTATAAAGAAATTTAATATTTGTCAGTAATACAGGATTTAAAGATGCGGCCTGTCAGCACACATTTGAACAACCTCCCCTCTGCGTCTTTATCAAACGCATCTTCTTATATGAGTCGTTGAAACCATCAATATGTTGACAACGCACGAAAACAATTAAATGGTTCTCAAAACCGGCCTGTCATCACTTATTTTTATAATGCAGAAACATATTTCATATAGCAAAAATAATAAATATCAATATTTAATAAATTATGAAAAAACATTCTTAATTACGATAGAGCAAATAATAAAAAAACTTCGTGATCCCAGCCATAGACTGGAAACACGAAGTTCATCAAGATTGAAGAGAATGCACTGATTGCCTTGCAAGAGAGAGCTCTTCACCTCCATCGCGTGCTTTTAATAAATTATTAGTTATGTCAATTTAGCGTTGACAAAATTAAATGGCACACTTTCACTTTCCTCAAGAAGGGGGAGCCTCCAAAAAGGAAGCGTTTCTATGCTGGCCGATCAAGCGCGCCGAATACACCTCATCAGAAATTGAAGTTGAGACCCGTAAAGACTTGTGTGGTCTTGGTGAGGCCCTCCTTATCTGCAGCCGCTTTCAGCTCCCCGCTGCCCACGGAATGTGTCGCCGCAAAATAGAGCCAGACCTTCTTTGCCAATTTGTACTCATAAGCAGCGGAAAAAACGGTGCGGCGGAAGTTGTAGTCGGAATTACCGCTGAGTTCGCCGTCGTAGTACTGAACGCCGCCGATCAGTTTGTGGCTCCCGATCACGTAATCCGTACCCAGCAGAAGGCTGTAGCCCTCCCACCCATCGTTTTGTTCAGCAGCCGTTGCCACTGTCACTTTTGAACTCGAGAGGCCAGCACCCTTTTCCCAATGGGTTGAATACTGAGCGCCAAAGAAGACTCTTGCTTCCGGAATGAAGCGGTACCAGCCGCCAAAAGAAATCGCCTGCCCGTTTGAATCCTTGGACTTCGCTTCTTGGTTGCCGTAATCCACATTGCCGTAGTTCAGGCTGAAGTACACATCCTTGCCGGTGTAGTCCACAGCAAGCGCACCCGTATGTCTGCGGTCGGCAAGATTTTCATAAAGGTCGTCAGACTTGTCGCCTAAAGAATACGAAGCCCCCACACGGAACCCATTCAGCGTAGGTGAGACCCAAGTTACGGTGTTGTTCGTCCGACTCGTATTGGAGAAAGTTGATCCAATTGAAGCATTGCCGTATGACGTCCCGAACGGATCATATTTGATAAGGCCCATGGTATAAGGCGCCACAGTGGACTGAACCGTGCCCATGCGGCCGAAGCCGATTTCACCCAATGAACCTTGCAGAGCGAGAATCGAGCGGCGATTGAAGAGCACTTTGCTGTCATCAAATTGGCCGTTGTCGATGTAAAAGCCGTTCTCCAAATAAGCTTTCACCTTCACACCGTTGCCGAGATCTTCAACGACGTTGAAGCCGATTCGGTTGTGTGCACGGCCGCCAGCCTTCTGAGTAAAGGTGTCTTCACCTTTCTTATGTTCGTAAAGAAAGCCTGCATCGACGCGGCCGTAAATCTGAACATCGGCTGCTTGCGCAGCAAGCGCTGCGCCGGCCAGAACACCAAAGACTGCAAGGTGGAGTGCAGTATGCTTCATGGTTTTCCTCCTTTGGAAACGGTTGAAGTTTTGGAATTGAGAGTGCTTCATATCGGTCATTTGCTGCTGAGCGCCGCGAACGCTTTCACGGCGGCGAGCGGCGCCTGCATGGCGGTTTCCCAAAAAGCGGGATTCGCAGCATCCGCACCGCAGTGACGCCGCACGATGCCGTCGACCGTGTCGCGTCCGGTATCACGCAGCATTGCGCGGTAAAAAGGCATGAAATCAGGACCGCGCTTATCGAGTTCGGCAAGGAGCCCCGAGGAAAGCAGATAGCCCACGGTGTACGGATAGTTGTAGAGAAGTTGGTCAGTCTTATAGAAGTGGAGCTTATAGGCCCACAGATAGTCATCGGCCCCCTCGGTCGAATCGCCGTACCAGTTTCCCCAAGCTTCCTGCATCAGTTCGACACAGCGCTTGGCGGGGACCACTCCCGCCTTTCGCTGCTCAATAAAGGCGCATTCAAAGTCAAAACGCACCATCGTATTGAGCAGGAAATTCGCGGCGCTGCGCAGCTCCTGCCAGAGCATGGAGAAACGCTCGGCGTCGCTCGCGGCATGCTCAAGAAGGTAGCGCCGAACCAAAGCCTCGTTAAAGGTGCTTGCCGTTTCGGTGAGCGTCATGGGGAATTCTGTCTGTACCACGGGAAGATCGCGCATGATCCAGTAATGGAAGGCATGCCCGAGTTCGTGTCCCTGCTGCAGCACGGTTGTAATCGTGCCCATATAGCTTGAGAAGACGCGCGGGATCCGAAACTCATTGAAGCGCGAATAAAAGGCTCCGCCGATTTTCTTGTCCGATGGCGCCGCATCGACCCAGCGGTTGCGAAGCATCAATTCGATGAAATCCGACATTTCCGGATGTACGGCGCCCAAAGCCTTCTTCACAATGTCAATGCCTTCGGCATAAGGAATCAGCGCTGGGACCGCGTTTTTGCCCTGCTGGGGGGCCGGCGCCATCAGGTCGTACACGGCGAGCCTGCGCGCACCCTTTTCAAAATAAGGCGCTCTCAGACGTACCGCCTCCCGAATCTCGTCGAGATGGCGCACAATCGCTTCCCGCATGGCAAAAAGCGCTCCTCGGCTCATGCGGTTCTGCGCGAGCGATACATCCGCGGCATCAACGCCTGCCCGCCCGAAAGCGGCGAGCCTGAAGCCATGAAGTTCATTGAGAAGCGCTGCGTAAAGTTCAGCTCGTTCGCCATAGGACTTCGCAAGACCAATATTTACGTTTCGGCGCAATGTCCGGTCAGGCGCCCCTTTAATGACGGATACGAGCTTGGCTGCACGGATACGTTCAGATTCGCCTTGACTGTTCTCAGCCTCGAAGTCAACCCCTTTTTGGAGCGTCTTAAAAACAGCCCCAAGCGGCAGAAAACACTTTTCTTCAAAGTCAGAGAGCCACTCACGGTCGCTCGGCGAGAGCTTTCGGTGCCACTCATTTTTTCGCTCGCAAATCACAAAGCGCCAATCAGCGAGCGGAGATGACTGCCAAAGCGCATCGTCTGCCGGCAGGACTTCAGCCGCCTCAAAGAGCGGCAGTGCCGCGGCTTCAAGTTTGACTTGGAGCGTACCCACAGCACCTGCTGCTGCAGAAGCTTCTTCATCACCCGCGTCCTTTGCGCCTTGACACTTCGCAAAAGCGGCGAGCGACGAAATTAATGTATTGGCTTCATCGAACTCTTTGAAATGATCAGCCAGCGCCTCACGGGCAACGGGCCGTTCCATGGAATGGAGCGCATTAAGAAGTGCCGCCGCGCGTTCAATGCTTCGATTCCACTTCTCTGAACCGACCGAGCCGTAGGCGTCATCCATCGACCATTCAGGAGCCTGAAGAATGCTCTGCAGATCCTTCGTCATTTTTGTTATTTCCTATTCGTCGAAGTCATCAATCAAAGAGAGAGCCAGAAAGCGAAGATGTGGTGAGCAATCAAGCCTGTGATCGATGGCACGCTTGCACGCTTGACGAGTTCAAGCGGCGACATTTTGAGCATTGCGGCAATGGCGACCACAACGCCGGCAACGGGCGAAAGCGGTCTGGCAATGGTTGAAGCCTGATGCATCGGCAAAACGAGCATCACCGGGTTGACGCCCATGTCCTTGGCGATCTTCGGCACCATTTCGATCAGCGGGTAAAAGGACGCGCCGTTCGACCCCGTAATGATGGTGACGAGCGTCGTGATCACTACGAAAAGGATGGACATGCCGATCGCACCGGCACCGACTGAGCTCGAGAGGTTAACGATCGCATCCACCATGCCGAGTGCCTTGAAGCCTTCGGCAAAAATACCGGCTGCAATAACGAGAGCCACCACACCGGACATGGCCTTACCCATGGACATGAGAAACGCCTTTAGTCCGGCCCCCAATTTCTCGATGCTGCCGCGCCAGCGCACAGCTTCACAAATCATCGCAATCGCAACGCAGAAGAACATGAGGGTTGTGATGTCGAGTTTGATGGAGTCGATGCAGTAGCGGGAGAAAACCACCACAAAGATCATCGGCAGGAAAGGCAGGATGGCGTAGAACTTCGGCGCCGCAGTGCTCGGCTTCTTCACATCCTCGCCTTCAAAGACAAGCTGCTCACCCATATGTTCTTGGGGATTCCAGCCCTCGCGGCGGGAATTTTGAATACAAAAACGTAATCAAGAATCGAGAGCGAGCAAGCCTTCGCCGCAGCCGCAGTTGAGCCGCCGATGAGAACGAGTGAAGCTGCACCGGAGGTGACAAAAACCGCACCGATTGCCTTCTTGTTCATGCCGAGGGCTGCAAGCGCCGGGCCCATCAATGCAAGGCAGAGCACGCCGAGACCAACTGCGGAGGTAATCACCATGGAGACCGCCTTGCCGAGAAGGAAGGCGAGGAACACCAGCGCATAAGGGCTCTTGATGATTGAAAGCGGCTTGATCGCGATATTCACAAAAGCATCATTCGCACCGATATGGGTCATATAGGAGGCAAAACCCACCATTGTCATAATGAGGAGACCCAGGCCGGCGAGACGAGTCGAGAACATGTAGCGGATGAACTCGATAATGTTCAGGTAGTCGTTTCCAGTCGGAAGCGCTTTTTTGGGCATGAATGTGCCCGTATCAAAGAAAACAGAGAAAGCAAGCATGGCAACGCCGCTTGCAATGAGAATAAAGGGCGCGTACTTCCCTTTTACGATCGCCCATCCGACGAGGACGAGTATGATGCAACCGAAGATAATTCCGGCCATGAAAGTCTCCTGAGATCAGACTGCAGCCAGGACCCGGGGCGTGTTTTTCCGGGTATTTACGCCCGCTGCACTCTTTCAATGCATTCCATTCTGCTCAGCCGCCTGCACCCTGCCTAGGGTTTGTCGGGATGGTCAGACTGCTTCCGGGGGTACTCCCGTACCTCCCATTGCTTAGAGCCAGAGCAAAATGCGGTGATCCGCCCCCTTCCAGCACCATCCAATTTCTGTCACACTGACGTTAACCCTTGTCCGATAGGTGGTTCTACCACCCCCGCTTTTCCTATGAAACAGACCAACGCCCTGCCCTCCTGGGCTGACGACGGTGCGGCCAATGTCCGCAGCGCCAAGTTTCAGGAACTCTCCTTCAGTCTTGACGTGACGCTCGGCGCTTTGGCTGGAGCTACGGCAGCCGCGGCCGAGAGACCTGGAACCTATCCAGAAGTCCTCCAGCTCTTTGCGCGAGGCCAAGACCTCGTGAAGACGCTGCGGACGATCTGCCGCGCACATCTTGGTCTTTCTGCAGCGGATACGGCAGCGGTCAAAGCCAGGGGGGATATCGGACACAAAGCCGCAGAGCTCAACAAACTCGTTGAGCCCATTTTTCACGATCTGGCTGGGCGTGCGTACAATGACCCCATTTTTAGCGCTCACCCCGAACTGCGTCTTTGGAAAGAGGCAAGACGCCTGCGCGGCACCATTCTCGACGACCTGCCGCCCGACAAAGTCGCTTTTGCAAATGATGTTTCCGCATCGGTGCTCGAACCGGTCCGCGCACTGCACACCCATCTCACGAGCACTATGGCGCTCAATGTCAAGGACTCTGACGGCCATTCGCGTATCCAGGGGTTCGGCGCAAGCATTGCTGTTCTCAAAAATGCAGATGATCCTGTATTGCGGCGCACGACTTTTGAGGCGATGAATGCTTGGTTCGCATCGCACTCTCCGAGCTTTCTGGATGTTCTCAACGCTCACACGGGATTTCACCTTGCGCTCTTAAAGCTCGCCCGAGAAGAGCTCTTTCCCTATGTCATGCGTTCTGAACGCATGGATCTGCGCGTCTACCGAGCACTCTTTAATGCCTTGGAAGCCCGGCTGCCGCGCATCCGGCTGGCTGTTTCGCTTCGGCAGCGCGCTTTCGGCGATGGTCCAATGAGAGTTTGGAATCTCCTCTCGCCGTCGCCAGACGCGCTATATACAAAAGGCCGATTTTTTTGGGGTGCCATTGAGGATCTGAAAAGGGCTTTTGCCCAGCTCGACCCAGAATTCACCAAATTCCTCGACACTGCTGCGCATTCGGGCTGGATTGACGCACATGGTCAGTCGATGAAAACCGGCGGCACTTGGTGTGATGATCTGCCGGCTCTCGACGCCGTCAGGATTCTTGCAAACTATCTTCCCACGCTCTCGGGCGAAGCGGCATTGTCACATCTCCTTGGCGCGGCCTGGCATATGCAGGTGCTTCACCAGGCCCCTGCTCCCGCGCGAGTGCCGATGCTTGCAATGACGGAACTCGCCGGAAACTTTAGCGAAACCATTCTTTCCCGGTCGCTGCTGCGTGCCGCGGAGAATACGCCGGAGGAAAAACTTCACCGCTGGCAGATGCTCAAACGTCTCACCAACTGCCTGCTCACGATCCCTGCGCGCCACCGTCTTTTGAAGCACATTCTCCTTGAACGTCAGAAAGGTCTGCTGTCGCTCGAAACGGTAAACAAACTGTCCGTCGAGTCATGGCGTCACTATTTTGGGGACGCTTCAGTGGGCGAAGACCGCTATGTCTGGGCCTATAAAACGCACTTCTATCGCACGCAGCCCGTCTTCTACGATTGGCAATACACCTTTGGTTTTCTGCTCTCACAAGTGCTGGCTGATCAGTTCGAGCTGCACGGATCCAGCGCCTCCGGAGCCAACCTCAAATCAGTATGGATTGACAGCGCCACGCTTCCCGCCAACGACTTTGCGGCGAAACATTTGCACGCTGACCTCGCCAGTCAGGCTTTCTGGCTCAGAGCAGTAGACCGTGCGCTTCTGCCTGTCAAGCGGCTTGAAAACAAGCCAGATTATTTCTCTTCATAGACGGTCACCCGTCCTGCAGGAGAGGAAACCAACGCCGGCGGGGAGATTGCTGTTATAGGCTTCTCGAGTGAGTAACACATTGAATGAATGGCGGTCCTCGATTCTGCGGATGAATAGTCTAGGCAATACTCTTGCGTAATTCGACGATTCCAAACACCTTGCAATCGCTATTAAGGCTCTTCAGGATGTCCCAAGCCCTCAGCAGGATAACGAAAGGTATTTTCAGTCGATTAACTTCCAAGTTCTCTAAAGTTAAATTCACATCAAAACAGCTAGACCATGCTTGTCTAATACATTCATTAAAACGATAACCGATGGAATTATTGGATTTTTCCCGCATTCCCATTTTGAAATAGTGGAAACTGATGTACCCAGGAGCTGCCCTAGCGCCGCCTGAGATAAATTTAATTTTCGGCGAATCTGAGCAAACTGACGTCCATCCATTTCTGTTGACACCGCCGCCATTGGAAACTGCGCACTAACACGTTCATATTCTTTTTTATCAATCAATTTCTGAGCATAGAGAATTTCATTAATATCATTAATACTCTCTCTCAACGCATCTGACATTTTGACAGACATCTTAAACTCCTTGAGTTGTCGAAGATTCATCTAAAATCTGAACTAAAGAACCATTTGCAATCAATTTTTCGATAGCCGCATCTTCTAGTTCTAAAAGAAGTACAGTTTGCTGTTTCAAACATCGTAATTGATCACTAGGAATATTGACAAGATCGCTCTTTGCCCAAATTGCAAGAATAAACTATCGCCCATTGAAACAACTAGCAATAATTGTTCGCAAACCGCCCGATTTACCTCGTTCTTCAATAGGGATACGTTTTTTATATAAATTTGAACCTAAATCAGCATCTGTCAACCCTGATGCAATTTCGGCACAGGCTGCTGCCATCATTTCATCCGAGCAATGAAGTTTACGCATTGCCCTCGCAACTCCTTTTAAAGCCAAAATTGCCATCAACCATCACCATATGATGAAGAGATATAGTATGCAATACTATAGCATTAAAGCCTATCTATTCCGTACTTCACTATCACGATCCCGCAGAACTGCTAGGAAGATAACCTGACTACCCACAACTTCACGCATTCGATCTAAAGAAAACCCCCGAACCCGAAGATCCGAGGGCGAAAGCGATGCCGCATCTTTCCAATGCGGCATGGCAGAGATTGTTTTTTAAAACTCGAGCGGCTTAGAAGCGATAGCTCATGCCGACCGAATAACGGTAGTCTTCTTGATATTCCGAACCGTTCGCGCGTTCAAGCGTGCCGTAGAAATTAAGGTTCTTCGTCGTGTTGAACTGAGCGCCAATACCGTAGGAAACCCAAGTTCCGCCGATGTCAACGCTGAGATCACGAGAGACGCTGCCAAGCGACGCCGTGTAGTCTGCATCACCCAGGAAATCGTGATTGACGGAGGCATGAGCGTAGACCGTACCGGCACCATCAGCGAAGGACGCACCGATACGAGCACCGAGACGGCCAACCAGCGTCTGGAAGTCATCCTGCTCAACTCTGACGTCATTGGCGCCGGTGAAATCATCACCCTTTACGAAACCGTAAGCAAGTTCGGCCTGAGGTTCGACATAGAACGTGTCGTTAAGTTTCCAGTGGTAGCCCACTTCAGCAGAAAGTCCGAACGTCGTGTTGTTGTAGGACCCCTTAAATTCGCTCGCATCGCTGTAGGCAGTGATATCCGTTGAGAGACGGCCAATACGACCCACAAAGTCAACGTACGCTCCGCAGTCAAAGAACCCGGAAAGGTACGCCGCGAGCGAATAGCCGTCAGAATCAGCGGAACCGTTCGAGAATTTGCCTTCACCGTCCGTGTAGCTGAAAGCGCCGCCCACAAGCCAGGTGTTGTTGATGCGGTAGTCACCGCCCGCCTGAATCGAATTGGCTTTGAAGTCAATCGACACATTGTCGTCGTAGGAGCTGTCGTAGCCGTAGACGCGGGCCCATGCACCAATCGTCGTCGAGGAATCACGAACGTCGCCAAGGCGCTGGCTAATGTGGTTCACTTCGTTGCGCCACTGGACAAGCGTCATAGCGTTGTAGTTGCCGAAAGCATCCAAGGACTGGTTTGTCGTGCGGGAGGTGATATTGCCATCGTTGTCAGCAGTCCAGGTGTCGGAAAGAGCACCGCTTTGACCAGCAAAACTATAGGAACCGCCCTTCTGGTTATTATTAGTGATGTTAGTTACGTTTTTCAGTGCTGCTGCAGCTTCTTCAACAGAATTAAACGTATCGTTCAGTGTAGAACCTGCAGTTACAGACAAATTTTTACTTTGATTATCTGAAACGGAAACCGTTGATTTAGCATCATTGAGAGTAATTGAAGAGGTTCCAGTGCCGGTCAAAGTGTTGGCCTTGAAATTGCCGCCATGCATTATTACATTGGAATTATTTAATTCCAATTTGCCATTAGATTCAGACTTGCCATTGGAATTAATATTTCCTTTTATTACATCAACAGCAGCATTAGTAAAACCTACAGTGCTTGTTTCAACAGTTTGAACGGCATCCTGGTTACCACTAAGGGTTACATTGGTTTTTGTTGTACCCTTTTCATCTCCGGCAAATTGGATATTTGCTCCTGAATCAGCAATCACCGCAGCTGAGGAAGCTCCCGTTACGTTAATTTTAGGGGCATAAATATTTAAATTATTGGGAGAATGTATGCCTTCTTTGTTTGTTGCCCGGATACCAGCAGAGTCGCCATTGATGACAATTTCTTCTCCAGCTGAAAACTTGGAAGTCGAACCTATAGTCGACTCAGCTCCATTACGCACCTGATCAATGCCATATGTAGCACCATTTAAAGCGAGCTTCTTGTCAGCATGAAGTTCAACGAAGGCGTTCCCAGATCTCGGATCATTAGGATTCCACGTTTGGTCCTGATCATAAATTTTTACTGCTACGCCCTTCTTCGACGTAATAGAAACATTTGCAGCATTAATCGTAACAGAGGAAGACTTATCGCTCAGTCCTTCTTGAATGAGACCAGCCAAAATGGCCGCACCATCAGACTCAATAACAATATCTCCTCCGGCAGTTAATGAAACGGAGCTACTAAATTTTCCGCCATCATTCACGGTCGGCTGGCTCATGATGGCATTACCGTCTGACGAAAGAAGTTTTATATTTCCGCCAGCATAAATCTCAATTGTTCCGCCATAAGCATGGACAGGAATCGGATCTGTACCTTCCTTAGCTGTCCCAGAAGCAGTAATGCTTAGGTCTCCGGATGTGTTAACAACCGTTGTTTTACCTTTTCTTGCAATAACCCCTACGACATCGGCTTGACCAATGGTCTCATTAGTCAAAGAGATTGATATCGAAAATGGCAATGTATGTTTTCTTCATTCGAATCAGCTCCAAATCTCATTCAAAGCAAGAACTTAGAGACCGCCCGGCAGGGCGCAGTCTTCAAGCTGCAAAGAGTTCGTCAGAACGCCTGCACGGTTTCTGTTTGCGCAGTGTTTTCCTCTGACAGCGAACCTCTTGCAACTCTACGTGCTCCGTCAAATTTCAGCAATAAATAAACATTTGTATTCGCATAGAAACACTAACGTATTTATTTGATTAAATTGATGAAAACAAAACACATGTGATCTTTAACCCTTCATCTTCCGATCACTTTGTTGCTGTTTCAACACTTCCGTTTACTTTCTCAATCCCATAAAACAGTAGTGATGCCGTTCTAAATGTTTATGCCAGTATCATGAGATGGTTTGATGCCCATGTCATTCTTGATCGTTGTCGAAGATAGGAGCGTTGGATTATCTGACACGATCAGGCCTCGATGCCCTGAAGCAGACAGGCACATACGAAAATGCCAGGGAAAACGCCGGATTATATGCACCAACTTCAGCTTGTTGGAGGTCCAATCGTCACTGACAATCGGATTGTCCTTTCGGACCAACTCCAATATCTTTGGTTTCGAAGTTGGCCCACACGTTCACGCCCTTAGCGCGCTGCGTAAGGATGGCGATTCGAGCAAGAACTGCGTCAGCCCTCTGATGAACGGCAGGGGCAAGAAAAAAAGTCACTGCAGCCAGACTTCTGCGAGATGAGAAGTTAACCTTCCTTGTCAGACGTTTCGTGTTTCCTCTCATATACCAGCTTCAGGCCTATTGCGACCGAAGCGATAACGATAAAAAGCAATGCCAGATACCCTAAGGCCGTAGTGTTAAGTCCCATGTTGAGTCCTCAAAGATACGGAAAATGGTATGTGCCGTAAACAAATTTGTGACTATTGCAGCGAGTAAAAACACACGAGCAGTTTGGCTAAATGATCAGCGGCAAAGTCTCTCGCAGACGTTCATAGGAACAGTTAATGGCGATGCACTATTAACGCAGTCAACCGCGGCTTCAGTTGCCGCAATCCCTTTTGCCGCCACTGAAGCCACGCCGGTGAGCACAAAAGAATAAAAACATGCTTCATATGAAGCACCGCTAGGTGCCATCTGATTTTGGCACTTTCAGCCTAAATGCAGAGCTCCGATCGGACTCAAACAGTTCCGTACATTCGCTGTACAATGCGCCATCCTGCACTCTTCTTCGAGCTTCGCCCGATTATTTTCTTTCTTATCCTTTTGATAATTTCAATCACGACGTGCCGTGATACTTCATCAAACTCATTGGCAAGAGAACAAACTGCTGGCGCAGTGAACCAAAAACATAGCATTGTCGGCAAGCGACTGCAGCCTAGCCTCGTCGGAGGAAACGGCCTTGACTGCTGCCGTAGGTACAGCAGTAACAGCCTAAGACGACTCATCGCTCTCGATCCGGTCCATCCTGCCCAACCGGATTCTTAGGCATAAAGACTCCGAACGAGAAAACCCGTTTAACTCTCGTATGCTTAATGTTTTTGAATGAGATGGTGCATTCAACCTATTCAGGCCGCTTAATTCAGAGCACTCAGCTGAATGTGCCGATTTATTTCGTAGATTGATCCTTGTGCTTTTGAGCCTCCCGGTTCTCTTTGCGGCATACGTATACATAGAGAATCATGAGAATAATCCCAAATAACGACAACGACCCAGCAATCCAGCAATAAGCAGTTTGTCCGTCAATCAAAGCAGTTTCTCCAAAGTCATACGGCGAGTGCCAATCCCAAAAGCAGAACCGCCAAACAAAAACGAAATTATTACGGGAATAGCAAAGATAGTACGTAGGGGATCGGGATCAGAAAAACCGCAGGCTGCAACAGGCTTACAATTCTCAAAAAAATTATCACATCGGCAGCAAGGCGTGATGAAACACGACTGAACGTTAAGTTATCCCATTTGCCATGAAGCTTCACACTGATCGAACCAACCAATGGGATGTTCGATTCATGGCATAACCCTGTAGACGCGAAGCAAGGAAGCATGCATGCCGCCTGCCCATCCATCCCTACCGCGGCCGGGCAAGGAATACATGGCGCAAGCCGTGGATGGAGCCTCTGCAAAGGGTGGAAAAAACGACAAAGCCCGCTTGCAGGCGGGCTAAGTCAATGATGCAAGGTACGGCAAATATGCAAAACCAAACCCTTGCTTCGTGTCAGATCAGATCATACTACAGCAGGTATCGATCTTGATTGACGGCGGCGTTCATTTTGATGGCCTCTCGCTCATTATCGTTATCGTACTGTGGATTTTGATCCGCAGGAAGCCTTAAGACACTGGAGTCGTCACTTCGGGACGGCCCCTCTTGCGTCACCCCCGAATATAGCTCGTCATCAAAACCACAAATTTTCAGGAAATAGCGCTTAATCTTTCTCGGCCCTTTTCAGCGATGTCGGCTCAACTAGTACGACAAACTCATATAGTTTTCATGTCAGCATGTTGATTCTCTAACTATCAGCGGAACCCCAATGCGTCATGCTAACGCCGCGCAGATCCCGGTCGCTCTTCCAACTAATGCTGAAGACCATTTCGCAGAAACGTCCGAAAGATTAGAAGATCAAAGCAACGGGTTTTGCCTGAACCCATCGTGCCGATAATCGGCATGTGACCTTCTGAATGTGACACGGGCTGAGAGACTTTCTCCTGACGCACCACCGCATCGTGAATCCAAGGCTGCTGCCGATTGTTCTGCGGCTACTTTGCCGGTGAATAGTCACCGCTGGGCTCCTCCTTTCCTTTGGGGTTTCCGCTGTCCGGGAGGAGCCGTTCTGCGGCTTGCTTAACGCCGCGTCGTGGTTAGATACCAAGCGATCACA
>PPYF01621016.1_pt1 | contig 24774 bp, 26 predicted proteins | sample 1559871 | NCBI WGS metagenome assembly PPYF01 (sample SAMN08240021, study PRJNA423297) | Human gut metagenome, whole genome shotgun sequencing project. | reverse complement strand
GGGGGTGGGCCCCGGCGAGGGCTGGCTCCACACCGTGGGCGCGGGGGACACCGACCTGGTGTTCGGCATGCTGTGCGAGGAGTGGGGGCTGATCATCGCCCTGCTGGCGGTGCTGTCCATTCTCACTCTGGCGGTGTTCGCCGTCCGGGCCTGCCGGGCCGGGCGGAGCTCCTTTTACGTCATCGCCGCCTGCGCCGCCACCTCCATGATGGTGTTTCAGACCTGCCTCAACGTGTTCGGCGCGGTGGACATTCTCCCCCTCACCGGCGTCACCTTTCCCTTCGTGTCCAACGGCGGCACGGCCATGATCGCCTCCTGGGGGCTGCTGGCCTTCCTCAAGGCCACCGACACCCGTCAGAACGCCAGCTTTGCCATCCGCCTGCCCTCCCGGCGGGAGGACCGCCGGGGGGCGGCGCTGGCCCCCAAATCCACCGACGAATGGGAGGCGGACGATGAAGAAGATTGAAAAGCGGGCCCTGCTCTGCCTCCTGCTGGCCGCCGCCCTGCTGCTGGGCTCCGGCCTGTTTGTGTTCCGCTTCGTGAAAAATGGCGGCCGCTGGGTCTCCTTTGCCGCCAACCGCCACCTCTACAACCGCCAGGGACAGCTCTCGGTGGGCCGGGTGCTGGACCGGGACGGGGACGTGCTCTCCTGGACGGAGGAGGACGGCACCCGGCGCTGGTACGACAACTCCACCGTGCGCAAGGCCACCCTCCACGCCGTGGGGGACGCCCAAGGCAACATCGGCACCGGGGCGCTGGTGGCCTTTGCCGACCAGCTCTCCGGCTACAACCTGCTCACCGGGGCCTACTCCCCCCTGGGGGCGGGCAACGACCTCTACCTCACCCTGGACGCCCGGTACAACTACATCGCCTATGAGGCCCTGGCCGGCCGCAAGGGGGCGGTGGGCGTCTACAACTACGAGACGGGGGAGGTGCTGTGCATGGTGTCCACCCCCGCCTTTGACCCCCTGTATCCCCCCTCGGCGGAGGAGATGGAGGGGAACGACGCCTACGACGGGGTGTACCTCAACCGCTTCCTCTCCGGCACCTTCCCGCCGGGCTCGGTATACAAGACCGTGGTGCTCTCCGCCGCCATTGAGCGCATACCCGATCTCTTTGACCGCACCTGGACCTGCACCGGCTCCACCCAGGTGGGGGACGGGGCCATCACCTGCCCCCACGCCCACGGGGAGCAGGACATCTCCTCCGCCCTGGCCAACTCGTGCAACGGGGTGTTCGCCCTGCTGGCCGACGAGCTGGGGGAGGACGTGCTGGAGGAGTACACCGTCCGGGCAGGGCTCACCTCCTCCTATCGGGTCAGCGGCCTGAACACCGCCGCCGGCTCCTTCGACTTTGACGGCCTCACGGCCAACGAGCTGGGCTGGGCCGGCGTGGGGCAGTACAACGACCTGGCCAACCCCTGCGCCCTCATGGTCTATATGGGGGCCATCGCAAACGGCGGAACGGCGGCCGTGCCCCGGCTGGTGCTCAAGACGGAGAACGCCCTGGGCCTGCCGTCCCTGCCCGCCCTGCCCCGGCACACCCAAAAGCTGGTGGAGGGGGATACCGCCGCCGCCCTGGCAGAGCTGATGGCCCACAATGTCACGGCCCAGTACGGCGCCTCCCGCTTCCCCAACATGGACGTGTGCGCCAAGAGCGGCACCGCCGAGGTGGGGGGCGGCAAGGCCCCCCACGCCTGGTTCGCCGGCTTCCTCCGCAACCCCGACGCCCCCTACGCCTTTGTGGTGCTGGTGGAGAACGGCGGCTCCGGTGCGGACGCGGCGGGCTCCGTGGCGGCCAGGGTGCTGGACGCTGTGGTCAACGGATACTAAAAGCAGGCCCCCGGCGCACGTCAAAGCCGTGCGCCGGGGGTGTTCTTATAGCTGCTCCAGTACGCTGCGCAGGAGCCAGGCGTGGGAGTCCTCCTCCCCCGCCAGCTCCAGAAAGAGCTCGTGGAGGCAGGGATCGGCGGTCTCCGCCGCCGCGGTCTGGTAGGCGGCCGCCCCCCGCTGCTCCTCCATGAAGTGCTCCCGCAGGGCGGCGGAGAATGGGGCGGGGGATGGATTGGGTACCCGGTCTACCGGCCAGTACCGCACCCCGGAGATGAGAAAATAGGCGGTGGAAAGCCGCTTGGCGTGGCGGCGTTCGTCGGCGGCGATGGTGGCCAGCACCCGCCCGCTGTTTCCCTGGGCCCGGCGGGATAGGGCCTGATAGGCCCTCCAATCCGCCAGTTCCCGGTCAATGAGCCGCTGGAGCTGGGCGCCGTACACCGCCGAGGACGCCCCCAGGCAGGGCACGTCGTGCTCTTCTCCCACCACGGGCCGGGAGGGCGCCTGTTCGCCGGCTGGAGCAGTATGTACCACGGCAGGCAGAGCCACCGCGGGGGGCTGGATGGCCGGAGGGGCGGCAGCGTCCTCGCCCAGGGTAAAGGGGCAGTCGGGCCGGTCCTCGGGCATCACCCGCCGCCACACCCGCTCAAAGACCTCCTGGTCGCAGGAGCAGGGCAAATGATCTTGTTCCATAGACAAAGCCTCCTGATGATTTGGATTCACCTTATCCTATGCGAATAGTGTGGTTTTTGCGCCCGGCAGGGTTGTATTTTCCCCCCCGCCGTGATAAAATAACATCTCATGAGAAGAAGCATAGTACAAAGGAGAGACCGCGTATGCTGGAGATAAAGCATCTCAGCTACCAGGTGGAGGGGGAGTCCGGCGAGGAGCTGGGTATCCTCAACGACGTCTCCCTCACCGTAGCTGACCATCAGTTTGTGGTCATCACCGGCCCCAACGGGGGCGGCAAGACCACCCTGGCGAAGGCCATCATGGGCCTGGTGCGGCCCACCGGGGGCACCATCGCCTGGAATGGCACCGACATCACCGGCCTGGACATCACCCAGCGGGCCCGCCTGGGGGTGAGCTACGGCTTTCAGCAGCCGCCCCGCTTCAAGGGCCTGCGGGTGCGGGATCTGCTGGCCCTGGCCGCGGGCAGCGAGAAGCTGACCCGGGAGGAGGGCTGCCAGTATCTGACCCGGGTGGGCCTGTGCGCCGCCGACTATATCGACCGGGAGGTGGACGCCTCCCTGTCCGGCGGCGAGGTCAAGCGCATTGAGATCGCCACTATTCTGGCCCGCAAGTCGGGGCTGATGATCTTTGATGAGCCGGAGGCGGGCATCGACCTGTGGTCCTTCGCCAAGCTGACCGAGACCTTCAGGGCCATCCACCAGAAGCGGGAGGCCACGCTGATCGTCATCTCCCACCAGGAGCGCATCATCGACCTGGCCGACGAGATTGTGATGATCCGCGACGGGAAAATCGCCAAGCACGGGCCCAAGGACGAGATTTTCCCCCAGATCCTGGCCAACACCTCGGCCGGGTGCAGCTATATGTCGGAGGGGGCGAGGTAAGCATGGATCAGGCTGAGTGGAAACTGCTGAAAGAGATCGCGGAGCTGGAGAAGACCCCCCAGGGGGCCTACAACATCCGCCGCAACGGCGCGCTGGACTCCCGGAACAGCACCGCCAACATTGAGATCACCACCAAGACCGAGCCGGGCAAGTCGGGCATCGACATCCGCATCAAGCCGGGCACCAGGCACGAGTCGGTCCACATCCCGGTCATCATCAGCCAGACCGGGCTGAGCGAGATGGTATACAACGACTTCTTCATCGGCGAGGACTGCGATGTGGACATCGTGGCCGGCTGTGGCATCCACAACACCGGCTGCGAGACCAGCCAGCACGACGGCGTGCACACCTTCTACGTGGGCAAAAACTCCAAGGTCCGCTATGTGGAGCGCCACTACGGCGAGGGCCCCGGCACCGGCAAGCGCATCATGAACCCCCAGACCGTCGTGTATCTGGAGGAGGGGGCCACCATCAATCTGGAGAGCACCCAGATCCGCGGCGTGGACTCCACCAAGCGGGAGACGAAAATCGTGGTGGGGAAGGACGCCGAGGCCATCATCACCGAGAAGCTGCTCACCCACGGGGAGCAGACCGCCGAGAGCGATATGGAGATCATTCTGGACGGCGAGGGGGCCAACGGCCGGGTGGTGTCCCGCTCGGTGGCCCAGGACCAGTCCCGGCAGGTGTTCTACCCCAAGGTGACGGGCAACGCCAGGTGCTTCGGCCATGTGCAGTGCGACTCCATCATCATGGGCGACGCCAGAATTTCCTCCATCCCCGCCATCGTGGCCAACCATGTGGACGCCCAGCTCATTCACGAGGCGGCCATCGGACGCATCGCGGGCGACCAGATTCTCAAGCTCATGACCCTGGGCCTCACCGAGCAGGAGGCGGAGGAGAAGATTCTCGATGGATTCCTACAGTAAGCTTCTGGAGCTGGTGAATACCAGCGGCTGCTTCGCCCCCGCCAACCACATGTACGTCACCGAGCTGCGGCCGGATCACAGCGCCGTGGGCGTGCTGGAGGTGCAGCCCTCCAGCCTCAACCCCATGGGCATCGTCCACGGCGGGGCGCTGGTCACCCTGGCGGACACCGTGTGCGGCACGGCGGCCTTCACCACCGGGCACATGTGCGTCACCCTGGACTGCTCCATGCAGTATCTGGCCCCGGCGTCCGGAGCGCGCATCACCTGCACGGCCACGCCTAGGAAGCTGGGCAAAACCGTCCTGGTGTACGAGGCCGTGCTCACCGACGACACGGGCCGGACGGTGGCCACCGGGGTTTATACCTTTTTTGCCAAGGGGCCGGCAAACTGACCCGCATCCTCGACAGGCGCGCCGCAGGGCGCGCCTGCTTTATTTCAGATGACCTCCCCCGAGGCATCCCGGGTGCCCAGCAGGTCGTCCAGCCGCAGCAGGGCGGCGAGAAAGACAAACAGGGAGGCCCACAGGTTGGTGCACGCCGACCGCCGGGCCGCCGGCGTCCCACCCCGGGCGGTCTCCCGCTCTGTCTTGAGGGCCAGACAGAGGAAAAAGCCCAGCGCTCCCACCACCAGGGCCGAGGCGCTCAGGCGGATGGGGAACACCCGGGGCAGGGCGGCCGCCCCCTCGGCATCCCCCTGGAGGGTTCTGCACAGCCCCTCCCGCTGTATGCGCACCCCCCAGTAGGAGAGCAGCACCGACAGTACGATCAACAACAGAAACAGCAGGGATTCATCCACCGTCCTGAGCTGCTCCCGCAGGACTGTCTCTTCCATTTTTCCACCTCCCTGCCCTATTTTATGGGGATGGGGCAGGTTTTGTGTGTTTCCTCCGCCTCGCCTGACCTTTTAAAATAGATTTATTCTGATACTTTTAACAAGGTCAGACGGAGCGTACAATGGGGACAGACAAAAAAAGGAGGGAGCCCCTGTGCGCGAATCGAAAAAACTCCGGCTGCTCTGCCTGGCCGCCCTGTTCGCCGGAGCCATTGCGGTCACCACCGCCTATCTGCTCCATATCCCCATCCCCACCGGCGGCTACATCCACCTGGGAGACGCGCTGATCTACCTGGCGGCCTGTCTGCTGCCCGCCCCCTACGCCGTGGGCGCCGCCATGGTGGGGGCCGGGCTGGCGGATCTGCTCACCGCCCCTCTGTGGGTGGTCCCCACGCTGCTCATCAAGGCCCTGGTGGCCCTCCTGTTTACCAGCCGGGCCCCGCGGCTCCTCTGCCCCCGGAACGGGGCGGCCCTTCTGCTGGCCTGCCTGCTCTCCCCGGCGGCGTACGGCCTGGCCGCCTGCCTGCTGCTGGGCGGCGTCAACGCCTTCTGGCCCCAGTTCCTGGGCACGCTGGTACAGGCGGTGGGCAGCGGGGCGGTCTTTGCCGTCTTGGCGCTGGCCCTGGACCGGGCAGGCGGTAAAGCCAGGCTCGCTCCCCATAGCCAGGGCTGACTTTTCCACCCGTTTGGTCCCCCTTGTGGAAAACTTCCCCTTGCCCAATGCCCTTGAGCGGTGCTATCCTATTCTCACACGAGGAGGGATTGTTATGAAGCGCGTGAAAATTACCGTTCTGAAAACCACCCTGGACCGGGATCTGGCGGAGGAATACGGCGCCGAGGGGCTGACGGCCTGTCCCATGCTGCGGGAAGGGCAGGTCTTTTACGCCGACTACGCCAAGCCGGAGGGCTTCTGTGACGAGGCGTGGAAGGCGGTCTACCAGTACGCCTTCGCCCTGGCCCACGGCGCGGGGGAGGGGCTGTTCTACTACGGAGACTGGATTCGCAAGCCCGGCGTGGCCATTTGCAGCTGCAACGACGGCCTGCGGCCCGTTATCTTTAAGCTGGAGGCCACGGACGAGGAGGCCGTCCCCAGCTACACCCCCGTGCGGTAACCGGCGCATCAAAAACCGCCCCCCGGCGCAGGCCGGGGGGCGGTTTTTCATTTTATTAGAATTTGGTGCCGCCGAACTCGTGGAAGGTGAGGTTCTTGTTCCGCTCCTCCGTCCAGCCGATGGCCCACTGGGAACCGAACAGCAGGAGCTGGTTGCCCTTGTAGTCCTCCACCAGCTTCACGTCGGTGCCCAGGATGAGATCCTCCTCCTTGACGGGCTCGCCGTCGTCGGTCTCGATCCACCGCAGGTATTCGTAGGGCAGGCCCTCCATGTAGAGCTCCACGTTGTACTCGTTCTTGAGGCGGTACTCCAGCACGTCGAACTGGAGGGTGCCCACCACGCCCACGATGACCTCCTCCATGCCGGTGTAGGGGGTCTTAAAGATCTGAATAGCGCCCTCCTGGGCGATCTGCTCCATTCCCTTCAAAAACTGCTTGCGCTTCATGGTATCCAGGGAGCGCACCCGCTTGAAGTGCTCGGGTGCGAAGGTGGGGATGGGGTCGAAGCGGAACTTTTTGCCCGGGGCGCACAGGGTGTCGCCGATGGAGAAGATGCCCGGGTCAAACACGCCGATGATATCGCCGGCGTAGGCCTCCTCGATGATCTCCCGCTCGGCCGCCATGAGCTGCTGGGGCCGGGACAGGCGGAGCTTCTTGCCGCCTTGGACATGGTACACCTCCTTATCCGCGTCAAAGCGGCCGGAGACGATGCGCATAAAGGCGATGCGGTCCCGGTGGGCCTTGTTCATGTTGGCCTGGATCTTGAACACAAACGCGGAGAAGTCGTCGTCCAGGGAGTCCACCACCAGCTCGCCCGCCCGCCGGGGCAGGGGGGCGGTGGTCATCTGGAGGAAGTGCTCCAGGAAGGGCTCCACGCCGAAGTTGGTGAGGGCGGAACCGAAGAACACCGGGGAGAGCTTGCCGTGGCGCACCCGGTCCAGATCAAACTCGGCGGCCGCGCCATCCAGCAGCTCAATCTCGTCGGTGAGCTGCCGGTGGAGCCGCTCGCCGATCAGGCCGTCCAGGTTGGGATCGCCCAGCTCCACCTCGGTGGCGGTGGCCGCCTTGGCTCCGCCATTGGAGGTGAAGTGGATAATCTTGCGGCTGTCCCGGTCGTACACACCCTTGAAGTCCTTGCCGCAGCCGATGGGCCAGTTCACCGGGTAGGTCTCGATGCCCAGCTCCTTCTCCAGCTCCTCCAGCAGCTCGAAGGAGTCCCGGGCCTCCCGGTCCATCTTGTTGATGAAGGTGAAGATGGGGATGTCCCGCATGGCGCACACCTTGAACAGCTTGCGGGTCTGGGCCTCCACGCCCTTGGCCGCGTCAATGACCATCACCGCGCTGTCGGCGGCCATGAGGGTGCGGTAGGTGTCCTCGGAGAAGTCCTGGTGGCCGGGGGTGTCCAGGATGTTGATGCAGTAGCCCTCGTACTGGAACTGCATGACGGAAGAGGTGACCGAGATGCCGCGCTGCTTCTCAATCTCCATCCAGTCGGAGGTGGCGGCCCGGGTGTTCTTTTTGCCCTTGACCTGCCCGGCCTGGGCAATGGCCCCGCCGTAGAGCAGGAATTTCTCGGTCAGGGTGGTCTTGCCGGCGTCCGGGTGGCTGATGATGGCAAAGGTACGCCGGCGATTGATTTCTTTCTCGTATTGTGACAAGGTAATGTCCTCCTTGATAGAGTTGGTGCATGGGTGCCGGGCGGATGTGGGCATCCGCCCCTACGGCTGGAACAGGCCCGCATTTGGACGTTGTAGGGGGCGATGCCTACATCGCCCCGCCTTACGGCGGAGTGAGGCGGCGGATCGCATCGGGAAGATCCCCAAAGGTAGCCACCGAGGGCACAGGGCGGTCAATGCGCCCGAAGCCGTAGGCGGCATGGAGGAAGGGGACGCCCGCCTTGGAGGCGGCGTCATAGTCCCCCTGGGTGTCCCCGATGTAGAGGGGCCGCCTCAGGCCGTTCCGCTCCGCCACCAGGGCGATGTTGTCCGCCTTGGGCAGCCCCGTGTGGCCGGGGTTTTCGTAGTCCGTAAAATAGCGCCCCAGTCCATGGGCCTGGAAAAAGGCCTCAATATACCCGTCCTGGCAGTTGCTGACGAGAAAGAGGGGACAGCGGGCGGAGAGCGCCGCCAGGGTCTGCTCCACCCCGGGGTAGAGGACGCCCCCGTGGGCGGCCACATAGGCGTTTTCCTCCGACAGCACCTCCTCCAGAATGGGCTTCATCCGCTCCTGGTCCAGCTCCGGCACCAGGCGGTGGAGGATGTCGGGCAGCAGCATCCCCATACACGGCAGCAGCCGCGCCCGGGTCACGGTGCCGGCATACTCCGGCGCAAGCCGCTCCAGGGCCCGGTTCCAGGAGATGCAGATGGCATCCACCGAATCCCACAGGGTCCCGTCCAGATCAAACAGAAGTCCGTCAAACACGTCCATACCCCCGGTTCCGTCTCACAAAAACGACCACATCCGAAGGGATGCAGCCGATACCAATACCTTGATACTATATCATACCCAAGCCGCCCTTTTCAAGCCTCCCTGTCCCATATTTTGCACAAAAAGCCGGGGCCGCTGGGCGGCCCCGGCTTGGGAGCTGGGTTACAGGGTGAGGGCGCGGTGGAGAATGACGGCCATCTCCGCCCGGTTCAGGGTTCCGGTGGGGTTGAGCTTGCCCTGCTCGTTGCCCTGGATCACGCCGGCCTGGGCCATGGCGGCCATGGCCGTGCGGGCGTAGTCCGCCACGGAGGCCCCATCCGGGAAGCGGCTCAGGTAGCTGTCATAGGCGTTGGGCACAGACCGGTTGACGGCCTGCATGGCCCGCAGGAGGAACACCATGGCGTCCTGCCGGGTGACGGGGTCGTTGGGGCGGAAGCTCCCGTCCGCCTCGGCGGTGGCGATGCCCAGAGCCTTGGCATGGGCCAGGGCCTCGGCGTAGTAGCTGCCGGCGGCCACGTCAGTAAAGTTGCCTGCGGCGGCGGTGCTGCTGAAGCCAAAGGTGCGGTAGAGCATCAGGATATAGTCGCCGCGGGTGAGGGTGGAGGCGGGGCTGAAGGTGGCGCCGTCGCCCGTACCGGTGGTAATGCCGTAGGCGGCCAGGAATTCCACGGAGGCTCCCGCCCAACTGTTATAGCTGCCCATGTCGCTGAAGCGTGAGGAGGCGGAGGGCGTGACCATCACCTGAACGGTGCCGGTATACTCGATGCCGTCGGCATCGGTACCCACATAGGGGATGGTTACAACGCCGCTGTAACCCGCCTTGGGCAGGAAGGTGACCTCGCCCAGCAGGTAGACGCCGCCCACGGAGTAGTCCACGGTGGAAACCACCTCGCCGCGGTACTGGGTGGGAGTGTGGAAGTTGTAGTAGAGCTGTCCGCCGGTGGTGTCGGGGGCGGGGAACCGGACGGAGGTCAGGGCCTTGCCGCCCCGGGCCGCGCAGGCGGCGGTAAAGTCGGCGGCGTTGAAGTCCACGGCCAGGCCGGTGGAGGTGTAGGTGATGATGGTGGGCTCACTCAGCGTCACATAGGTCAGCTTGACCTCGCCGTAGAAGGACTTGCCGTTGGTGGCCTCCCCCTCAAAGGGGATGCGCACGGAGCTGCCGGTGCCGCTGCCGGGGACAAAGGAAACCTGGTCCAGCCGGGGAGAGGAGGCGCGGTAATAACGGCCGGAGCCCACCTCAGACTCGCCGGACTCGCCGTGCTGGTAGTACAGATAGCCGCCGCGGCCGGAGTCGTAATCAAAGATCACATAGTTCAGATTGGCGCCGGTCTCCTTCACGCAGGCCTCGTTGAACGCGTCCGTCTGGAAGTTGACGGTGGAACCGTTGCCGGCCTGGAGCTCCACGGTGATGTCGGCGCCGCCGGCATCGCCCACCCGAATGACCAGCTCGCCGGAGAACTTGTCGCCGTCGTCCGCCCTGCCCTCAAAGGGGATGGTGACCGCCCCTTCAAAATTGCGCTTGGGTACGAAGGTCAGGTCGTCGATCTCGTCGTGGCGGATTTCCTCGTCCTCGTCAATCTCCTCCTGATCCCGCTTGTCATAGTCCCGGTAGAGGGTGCCCTCCCGGGAGGAGGGCAGCTCGGTGAACCAGACCCGTCCCACCTCGGTACCGCTGGTCTCGTCGTAGACGAACTCGTCGAAGTCGTCATAGTCGAAGTCCACCGTGTCGTTGACGTCCACATCGTACGTCACGTCGCCCCTGGCGGCGCTGCTGCTCCGGCCGCCGCCCACCTCGATGACCAGGTCGCCGTAGAACTTATCCCGGGCGTCCGACCGGCCCTCGAAGGACAGGGTAACCGTCCCCTCATAATTCCGCTTGGGCACAAAGGTCAGGTCGTCGATCTCGTCCCGGTCGAACTCCTCGTCCTTCTCTACTTCGCGTTCACTGGAGTAGCCATAGTCGTAGTAGAGGGTGCCCTTGCTGGAGGAGGGCAGGTCGGTGAAGAAGATGTAATCGACCTCGGTGCCGTCCGACTCGTCGTAGGCATAGTCGTCAAAATCGTCCACGTCCAGATCCACGGCGTCGTTGACATCCACCTCATAGGTCACTTCGCCGTCAGAGGATGAACGCCCTGTGCCATTGACCTCAATATAAAGTGTACCAGAAAAATTCTCACCCTGGTCGGACTCACCGCTAAAACCGATCGTTACGGAACCATCGTAGTCCTCATCTGGCACAAAGGCGAGATCATCTAGGTCTCTGCGGGTAAAGCTCTCTCGCTTTTCGACCTCATATTCGTCTCGGCCGTCATAGTCAAAATATAGCACACCCTTACTGGACGAGGGTAAGCTTGTAAACCAGAGCTCATCCACCTCGGTACCCTGTGACGTTTCGTCATACACAAATTTATCGAAGTCCTCCTTTTCCAAGTAGAGAACCTCATCCGCATCCACCTCGTATTCTACATTTCGGCTCGCCGCCATGGCCCCGGGTACCAGGCTCGTTAAAAGGGCCAGACTCATACCCGCGGACAGCAGCCGGGCAAGCCCTCTATGGGTTCGCTTCATGTTCATTCTCTCCTTCCAATGCAGGTTTTTTCTTGGTTATATATTCCATTATCCAACATTACAGACGAAATGTCCAGAGCAAGGTTCCCGGTTTTCATTAAAAAATCTTAAAGTTTGATCAGAACAGCCGGGAGGGAGCCCGCAGGCTCCACTCCCGGCTGCCGCCGTGTATGAAATTGCGCTTATGTCTGCCTTACTCGGCGGGGCGGACCAGCACCTCGTCGGTCTCACCCAGCAGGATGGACTTCTCGCTGGGGCGCAGTTCGCCGGTGTTCTCGTCGCGGCCCTGGAGGACAAAGCGGGCGTCAGGATCGCCGATGGACTGGGCGGCCTCGTTGGAGCCCTGCCAGATGGGATCGCTGCTGGGCTTGCGGTAACGGTTGAAGATGACGCCCAGCTCGGTGTCGCCGCTCTCCATCCAGTCGGTCATCATGTTCCAGTCGCCGGAGCTGTCGCCGAAGACCATCAGGGGGCCGGCGTTGTCATACTGGGGCGCGATGAAGTTGGTGATAATGGTGCTCTTGCCCTCACCCTGGGTCTGGGCGTACTTGCCCTCGCCGCCCCAGTCGTAGTTATACTCGTTGATGTAGCGGCCGTCCTCGCCCAGCTTGTTGCGCATGGCGTAGACGTGGTCCTCGGGCAGGTTGTAGCCCATGGTCTCATTGGCGGCCAGCACGGTGTCGATGGGGGAGGCAGAGACGATATACACGTCGATGCCGTTGGCCTGGAGGGTGGCATACAGGTCCTTCAGCTCGTCGGTGAAGGTCAGGCCGGTGATAAAGTCAATCGAGACAATGCCGGTCTTGCCGGGCAGCTCCACGGGAGAGGTCCAGGTTTCCTCGGCATAGCGGCCGTAGTCTGCCCAATACTGGTGGGAGGCGGCAGCCAGCTCCTGCACCTCGTCGGGGGTCATGCCGGTGAACAGATAGCCAACCCAGGGGTAAGAGACGGCGTGATCAAAGTAGTCGCCCAGGTTGCCGTACATGAAGCGCAGCTTGGCGGCGAAGTCCTGGTACTGGTTGGACGCGTGGATGTAGTTGAGGTCCTTGTCCCCCTCAAAGCCCTCGTAGTTGGCATAGATCCACTCGTAATCGCTGGTGATGTCGGCCACCAGGGTGGCGGGGGTGATGTTCTTGCCGTCCAGGCTGGTGCCCATGGACTTGTTCAGGTCGGGAATGCCGGTCTCCAGAACGGCCTCCATGTCGGCGGGGTCGATCTTGAATTGCAGGTTCTCAATCTGGTAGATAAGCAGGGCCTCCTGAATGTCGAAGATCACGGAGGTGTTGTCAAAGTCAAAGACCACGTACTTGCCCTGGTTGGCGTTCTCGTCAATCACGGCCTGGATGCGGGCGCGGGTAGCGGGGGCCCAGTTGCCGGTGATGAGCTGGGTGGCGTCGGGCTTGTAGTGGGAGCCGGTGTCGATGGCCGCAGTGTCGGTGGCCTTATCCCAGGTCAGGCCCACGTCCAGCGCGCTGGCGAAATCGCGCAGCTTGTAATAGTTGTTGCCGTTGTCAATATTGTATCCCTCGACAGCGGCCGCCTTGCCGTCCACCGTGACCTTGGTGGAGGCGGGCACCAGAGAACTGGCTGCCAGCGCCGCGGGAATGCTCAGGCCCATGGTGAGGGCGAGCCCCAGAGCGATCAGTTTGGATGGCTTATGGGATTTCATTTCATGTTTCCTCCTCTTTTTCTTTCCTTGCGACTAGGAGTCCTCCGGCGTGAAGTCTCCAGTGGTCAGAGCCCCGACCCCGCAAGGTGTTTTGTATGATACCATGAGCATCTTCCAATTGCAACTATGCTCACATTATTCTGCCTTTTGCCCGATTTTAGCCACTCTATTTTGTTTAGATTGTATATATTTATCCTCTTATTTGTCATTATTTTTAGTGAGCATGCTCTACAAATGCGGTAAACTCCAATTATTTACCTCCCTTTTACAGCACCATGGTGGCAGTTGGGCTCTGATCCGGCCTACACTGGACGGGAACCGTACCTCCCGCCCCCGCAGAAAGGAGAACCCCCATGCTTCCCTGTCAGAGCCAATGTCCCTCCTACCACAGCGGCTGCCACAAGAGCTGCGCCTGCTGGAAGGCCTTTCAGGAGCGCCAGCGCCTCCAGCGCCAGGCAAAAAAGAAGTATCTGAAGTTCTACGGCGCGCTGTGCGCCCAATCCCTCCGCCAGCTCACTGCCGGACAGTCCCGCCGTCCGGCGTGGTGACTGCATGCCCGCGCTCTCCTGTCACGGCGGCGGCAAAGGCCCCTCTCAGCCGGACGACGGGGAGGGGCCTTCTCTGCCTTGCTTTACTTGCGGCGCTTGCCGGTGTAGATGCACATGAGCATACAGAACACGGCGCCCCAAGCCCAGAATCTATGCTGTTTCATTGCCAGGCTCCTTTCCCTGGGCCCCGCGCCCGCCGGGCGCGGGCAGATAGGGCCGCATGCTGGCGGCGCTGATGGCCATGGTAGAGGCATTGTGCAGCAGGGCCGTGGTGGTCGGCGGCAGTATGCCGAAAATCCCCAGCGCCAGCAGGCTGGTGTTGATGGTCAAAATCGACCTGTAGTTGCGGTTAATGCGCTCCAGCATCCGCTGGGAGAGGCGGCGCAGGGCGGCCAGCTCCCGCAGATCGGAGGAGAGGAGGGTAATATCCGCCACCTCCCGGGCCAGGTCGGAGGCATCCCTCATGGCCACGGATACATCCGCGGCGGCCAGGGCGGGGGAGTCGTTGACCCCGTCGCCCACCATGATGAGCCTGCTGCCGCCCTCCTTGTAGCCCTCGATCAGGGAGGCCTTGTCGGCTGGGAGCACCTGGGCGCGGAACGTGTCGATGCCCAGCCGCTCACACACCGCCCGGGCGGCGGTCTCCTGGTCGCCGGTGAGCATGATCACCCGGCGCACCCCCAGCGCCCGCAGGGCGGCGATGGCCTCAGCGGCCTCGGGGCGGGGCGGATCGCTGATCAACAGCACGCCGGCCAGCCTGCCGCCGATGGCCAGATAGAGCACCGAACGGCCGCGGGCGGCCGCGGCGATCCGCCTAGCCTGTTCGTCGGTACAGGCAACGCCCTCGTCCTCGAAGATGAAGTGGCGGCTGCCGATGAGGGCCCGCTCCCCCTCCAGGGTGGTGGCCACGCCGTGGGCCACCACATACTCCACCTCGGCGTGGCGCTCCTCGTGGTTGAGGCCCCGCTCCTCGGCGGCGCGGGTGACGGCCCGGGCCATGCTGTGGGGGAAGTGCTCCTCGATGCAGGCCGCGCACCGCAGCAGCTCGTCCTCCCCCCGGCCGGTGAAGTCCAGAACCTCCTCCACCCGGGGGCAGGCGGCGGTGAGGGTGCCGGTTTTGTCGAATACGATGGTATCCGCCTCGGCAAAGGCCTCCAGGTATTTGCCGCCCTTGACCATAATACGGCGGGCGGAGGCCTCCCGCATGGCGGAGATGATGGAGATGGGGGTGGACAGCTTGATGGCGCAGGAGTAGTCCACCATCAGTACAGACAGGGCCCGGGTCACATTCCGGGTCAGCAGGCCCACCGCCAGGGCCCCGGCAAAGCTGAAGGGCACAATGGCGTCGGCCAGCCGCTCGGCCCGGCTCTGGGCTCCGGCCTTCAGCGCCTCGGAATTCTCAATGAGGCCCACGATCTGCTGAATCCGGCTCTCGCCGGCCAGGGCCGCGGTCTGGATGACCAGACTGCCCTCCTCCAGCACGGTGCCGGCGTAGACGGTGGAGCCCTGGCGCTTGTGGACGGGGAGGGGCTCGCCGGTCATGGACGCCTCATTCACCATGGCGTCGCCGTCTGTGACAGTGCCGTCCACCGGGATCAGGGCGCCGGAGCGCACCCGGATACGCTCCCCCAGAGCCAGGCGGCCCATGGGGATGGATTCCTCGGAGCCGTCCTCCGCCACCCGCCACACGGTGTCCACGTGGATGGCCAAGCTCTGGGTCAGGGTGGTCTGGGTGCGCTTGCGGGTGTAGTCCTCCAGTAGGGCGGACAGGCCCAGCAGGAACATGACCGAGCCGGCGGTGGACCACTCCCGCCGGGCGATGGCTCCGGCGATGGAGGCCGCATCCAGCACGGCCACGTCCAGCCGCCCCCCGCCCAGGCTTCTCAGGCCCTCCCGCCAGTAGCCCGCCGCGTTCCACAGAGTCACGGCGCAGCGGACAGGGAAGGGAAGAAACCACTTTTTCAGGAAATGGCGGGCGGCCATGGAAAGGAGCCGGCCCAGAAACTGGCTGTCCACCTGGCGGAGCTGGTCATCGTCGGCGGCGGTCCCCACCGGCAGGGCGTCCCGCCGGAGCCCCCGGAGTACTGCCAGGGCCTCCGCCCGGCCCTCCCCCTCGTAGCACACCAGCACGCTGCCATTGAGCGCACAGGTGACGGCCTCCCGCACGCCCGGACGGCCCAGGAGCAGGGCGGCAATGCCGTAGCCCTGCTCCTGGGTAAACGCATCCGGGCCGAAGCGCACCCGAAGGCGGCCGGGCTCGTCGTATGCGATGCGATATCTCATGGCTGCGTTACGCCTCTTCGGCGGTCTCCTGGGCCGCCTTCTGCTTGGCCTCCGCACACAGATCCTGAGCGTCTTCCTTCATGTTCTGGAGGGTCACCCTGGCGTCCTGCTGGAGCTTCATGCCCTTGGCCATGCCGGCCACGCAGAGCTCACGGGTCTTGGGGGACTTGGCAACCTTGGCTCCCACCAGGGCGGCGGCCACGCCGCCGGCAAAGCAGAGGATCTTCGGATTCTGATACCACTTCATGATTGGAAAACTTCCTTTCTCTGTCTGTCTGGAACATGGATGGGCTCAAAACAGTGGCGGGGCAGCTCGGAGACTGCCGCGCAGGCGGCCTTCCACGCCTCCTCATAGGACAGCTCCATCCGGTTTTGCAGCGTCTCGGCCAGTTTGTCCGTCTGGCTGGCCAGCACCCGGGCCCACCGGCAGCCGTCGTCGGTCAGGTGTACCTTGCCGTACCGCTCCTTGGTCACCAGGCGCTTGTCTGTCAGAATGGACATCATGCTGGTGACGGAGGCGCGGGACACGTCCAGGGTCTGGGCGATATCCTTGGAGGACACCTCCAGCCGGGCCTGCGAGAGGTGGTAGATGGTCAAAAGATAGCGTACGTTGGTATTGGTCAGCTCCATTTCTTACTCCTTGCTAAGGGGCGCCAGCCGCGCCCCGGCGTGTCGGCGGTTGCTTCTCAGGGTGGCACAGCCCGGACGAGGCGCAGTGGCTGCACCCTCCGCCGCAGGAGCCCCCGCAGGAGCAGGAGCTCTTGCCATGGCGGCGGTTGTAAATGCCCTTTCCCACAATGGCCGCAAACACGGCCAGAATGATCAGGCCAATGATAATTGTTGGTGCATTCATAGGCGCTCCTTACTTGGCCGCGGCGGCAACGGCGGAAATGGAGAGGGTGTTCTCGTCGTACTTGTTTCTGCGGACAAGGAGGTAGACCAAGCCGACGAGGGCGGCGGCGGCGGCGATGGTGCCGATGCCGAAGGAGACCTCGCCGGTGATAAGCCCGCCGAGCTGGTAGACGATGAGGGAGACCACATAGGCAAAGCCGCACATATAGCCGATGGCGCCCAGGGTCCACCTGGCGTTGTTCATTTCCCGCTTGATGGCGCCCATAGCCGCAAAGCAGGGGGCGCACAGCAGGTTAAAGATCATAAAGCTGTAAGCGCTCAGGGCGGTGAAGTGGGTGCCCACGGCGGCCAGCAGGCCGGGGTCCTCCTCCGTCAGATCGGCGCCCAGACCGAAGAGCACGCCGAAGGTGGACACCACGTTCTCCTTGGCGATGAGGCCGGTAACGGTGGCCACGGTGGCCTGCCAGGTGCCGAAGCCCAGGGGTGCAAAGAGAAAGGCCACCGCGCCGCCGATGGAGGCCAGCAGGGAGGTGTTGTTGTCCTCCACCATGCCGAAGCCCGCCTCGGTAAAGCCGAAGCCCTGGAGGAACCAGAGGATGATGGAGGAGGCCAGGATGATGGTGCCGGCCCGCTTGATGAAGGACCAGCCGCGCTCCCAAGTGGCCCGCAGGACGTTGCCCACAGAGGGCACGTGGTAGGCGGGCAGTTCCATAACGAAGGGGGCGGGGTCGCCTGCAAACGCCTTGGTCTTTTTCAGGATGATGCCGGAAAAGATGATGGCCGCCACGCCGATGAAGTAGGCGGACACCGCCACTAGGCCGCTGCCGCCGAACAGGGCGCCGGCGAACAGGCCGATGATGGGCATCTTGGCCCCGCAGGGCACGAAGCAGGTGGTCATGACCGTCATCCGGCGGTCGCGCTCGTTCTCAATGGTACGGGAGGCCATGACGCCGGGCACGCCGCAGCCGGAGCCGATGAGCATGGGGATAAAGCTCTTGCCGCTCAGGCCGAACTTGCGGAAGATACGGTCCATGATGAACGCCACGCGGGCCATGTAGCCCACATCCTCCAGGATGGACAGCATCAGGAACAGCACCAGCATCTGGGGCACGAAGCCCAGCACCGCGCCCACGCCGGCAATGATGCCCTCCACAATCAGCCCCTGCAGCCAGGGGGCGGTGCCGATGCCCTCCAGCCAGCCGCTTACCGCCGGCGGCACAATCTCGCCGAACAGCACGTCGTTGGTCCAACCGGTCACCCAGTCGCCCACCGTGCCGATGGCCACATAGTACACCGCAAACATGACCACCGCGAAAATCGGCAGGGCCAGAATCCGGTTGGTCACAATCCGGTCAATCTTGTCAGAGGTGGTCAGGCTGTGGGCCGCCGCCTTCTTCTTCACGGCCTTGTTCACAACCCCGTTGATGTACGCGTACCGCTGGTTGGTGATGATGCTCTCCGCGTCGTCGTCCAGCTCCTTCTCGCAGTCGGCGATGTGGGCCTCCAGGTGGGCCTTCAGCTCACCCGTCAGATTCAACTGGGCCATCACCTTGTCGTCCCGCTCAAACACCTTGATGGCGTACCACCGCAGGTAACGGTCGTCCACCAGCCCCGCAATGGACTCCTCGATGTGGGCGATGGCGTGCTCCACGCTGCCCGTGAACACGTGGGGCAGCTCACCCGCCCGGTGGGACTTGGCCAGCGCCACGGCCTTCTCCGCCGCGGCCATGCCGCCCTCGCCCTTCAGCGCGCTCATGCTCACCACCTCGCACCCCAGGGCCTCCCCCAGCCTGCCGAGGTCGATCTTGTCCCCGTTCTTCCGCACCAGGTCGATCATGTTGACCGCAACCACCACCGGAATCCCCAGCTCGATGAGCTGCGTCGTCAGGTACAGGTTGCGCTCGATGTTCGTGCCGTCCACGATGTTCAGAATCGCGTCCGGCTTCTCACCCACCAGATAGCTCCGCGCCACCACTTCCTCCAGCGTGTACGGAGACAGCGAGTAGATGCCGGGCAGATCCTGAATGACCACCTCCTTGTGGCCCTTCAGCTTGCCCTCTTTTTTCTCCACCGTCACGCCGGGCCAGTTGCCCACGTACTGGTTTGAACCGGTCAGGGCGTTGAACAGCGTCGTCTTGCCGCAGTTCGGGTTCCCCGCCAGCGCGATCTTAAGCTCCATAATCTCTCAGTCCCTTCCTTTTCCGTGAGTTTGATATAACTAATTCACAGATGCAGTACCGGCTGCGCTGTGCCGCCTTTGGCGGCGCGGCCGTGTCCGGGGCTGCTCCCCTTAGGCGATTTCGATCATCTCCGCGTCGGCCTTGCGCACGCTCAGCTCATAGCCGCGCACGTTCAGCTCCATGGGGTCGCCCAGAGGGGCGACCTTGCGCACGTGCAGCGCCACGCCCTTGGTGATCCCCATGTCCATGATCCGGCGCTTGACCGCCCCCTCGCCGTGGAGCTTGACCACCGTAACGGTATCTCCTACCTTTGCATCCCGCAGTGTCTTCATGTTCCGTCTCCTCTCCTCAGATCATAATCCGGTTGACCATAGTCCTGTCCAGAGCAATGCGGCTGTCCTTGACCTGCAGGATCAGGCTGCCGCCCAGCTCGCTGACCACCGTAACCGTTCCGTCCACCACAAATCCAAGCTCGGCCAGGTGCTGGCGGATCTCATCCTTCCCGGTAATCTTCCGAATAGTCACCGTCTCGCCCTGCTTTGCCAGCGTCAGAGGCATCATCGTGGCTTCTCTCCCTTACAGGTTAACTTCTGCTAACCAATTTTCTTTTATCAGGCGGTTAGCTAATGCTAACCGCCTAGAACAAATTGAGTTTACACCCGCTAACTCAATTTGTCAATAGTCTTCTGCATATTTTTCCCTCTGCACAAAATTGCCCCGGTGCGCAGAGCCGCACCGGGGCAATTTTTCGGTTCTATCCCGCGAAAAAGCGCAGCACCACCGCCGCCAGCAGCACAACCACCGCGCCAGTGGCCGCCAGATCCACGGTCAGCGCCAGCGTGCGCCGCCGCCGGACCGGCCGGGGCCGGCCGGGCGCCTCCTCCCGCGGGGCATACTCCTCCGGGCGGGCAGCCTGCCGGTAGGCGGTGAAATCCACCACCTTCCCGCCCGCAGGCATCACCGGGCGGCGGGGCCGGGGGACAAAGGCATAGCAGACCGTCTCCTGCCCGCCGCTGGCCCTGCGGCCCGCGGCTTCTCCGCAGACAGTGAGTCGTTTGGCATCCAGACTGTAATAGATGGTCTCCATGTCGTTCCCTCCTGCATCGGTTTTCCAGTTGACAAACCGATTTTACTCCATGCTCTGTCCCATAGACCGGACCGGGCCGGCCCGGTCCCGCGCTCTGTCTGTATAGACGGGCTGGGTCGAAAAAAAGACCCAATGGGTTAAATAGAACTTTCGTTCGATTTAAGTATACAACATTTGTTCGATTTTTGCAAGCCCCATTTATGTACGGCAGCACAAAAAACGGGACAGCCCGCCAGGGCCGTCCCGTTTTTGGGAGGTTATACTATACAGATACCGATTTCTGTGCAAGATATAACTGTGCGTATTCTCCGCCCTTGGCCATAAGCTCCTCATGGGTCCCCTCCTCCTGAATGCCGTTGCCGTCAATGACGAGAATACGGCTGGCAGAGCGGATGGTGGACAGGCGGTGGGCGATGATGAGGGTGGTGCGGCCCTTTGCCAGCTCGTCAAAGGCGGACTGGATGCGGGCCTCGGTGACCGAGTCCAGGGCGGAGGTGGCCTCGTCCAGAATAAGAACGGGCGGATTTTTTAGGAAAATGCGGGCAATGGACACTCGCTGCTTCTGGCCGCCGGAGAGCATGGCGCCCCGCTCGCCCACCTGGGTCTGGAAGCCGTCGGGCATGTCCAGGATGTCGTCGTAGATCTCCGCCCGCTTGGCGGCCTCCACGATCTCGGCCTCGGTGGCGTCGGGCCGGCCGTAGCGGATGTTGTCGTAGATGGTGCCGGCAAAGAGAAAGACATCCTGCTGGACGATCCCGATATTGGCCCGCAGGGAGTGCTGGGTGAGGGTGCGCACGTCCTTTCCGTCCACCAGCACCCGGCCCCCGGTGACATCGTAGAACCGGGGGATGAGCTGGCACAGGGTGGACTTGCCGCCGCCGGAGGGGCCCACCACCGCCACAGTCTCGCCGGGCCGGACGTGGAGGGTGACGTGCTCCAGCACCGGCGGATCGGAGGGCTCATACCGGAAGGTCACGTCCTCCACCCGGATGTCCCCCTTCACGTCGGTGAGCTCCTGGGCGTCCGGCTCGTCCTGGATGTCGGGCTCCACCCGCATCAGGGCCACAAACCGCTTGAAGCCCGCCATGCCCTGCATAAACTGCTCCACGAAGGCGGAGAGCTTGCGGATGGGGGTGATGAAGGTGGAGATGTAGAGGAAGAAGGTGGTCAAGTCGATGAGATCCATCCGTCCCCGCATGAGCAGGAATCCGCCGAAGGCGATGACTACCACGGACAGGATGCCCATGAAGAACTCCATACCCGACTGATAGAAGGCCATGGCCCGGTAGTAACCCCGCTTGGCCCCCCGAAACTGGTCGTTGGCCTGGTCGAATTTGGCGCTCTCCGCCGCCTCGTTGGCGAAGGCCTTGGCGGTACGCATGCCGGAGATGGAGGACTCAACCTCCCCGTTAATGCCCGCCAGCTTGGCCTTCACCTCAGTGGAGGCCCGCATCATCCGCTTGCGGCACAGGGTGGTGAACAGGATGAACAGGGGGATTACCGCAAATACGATCAGGGCCAGCTCCCACCGGATGGTGAGCATGACGCAGAAGGCCCCCAGGATGGTGATGGAGGAGATGAACAGATCCTCCGGGCCGTGGTGGGCCAGCTCGGTGATCTCAAACAGGTCGCCGGTGACCCGGCTCATGAGCTGGCCGGTGCGGTTTTTGTCATAGAAGGAAAAGGACAGATCCTGCATGTGGGAGAACAGATCCCGCCGTATGTCGGCCTCCATCCGTACCCCCAGCAGATGCCCCCAGTAGGTGATGATATAGTAAAAGCACCCCTTGAGCACGTAAGCCCCGGCCAGCACCGCCATTACCACGAAAAACGCCGTGAACATCTGTCCGGGCAGCAGCGTCTGCATGGAAAAGCGGGAGACGATGGGGAAGGCCAGGTCCACCAGGCAGATGCACAGGGCACACACCATATCCAGTGCAAACAGCTTCCAGTGGGGCCGGTAATAAGAGGCGAATATCCTCAGATATCCGTCCGTTTTCCACCTCTTTTGCTTCATTTGACGACTCCTCTCTGCAGGTCGATTGTCATATCCGGTCGAGCCGTGCGCCGCGCCGCCGGCATGGCCCTCTTATTTTAATGATATCCCGCCCCGATGTCAACTGAGCTTCCTCCTCCGCCTTGCAAAGAAGGGCTAGGCCGCTTATAATAGAACCACCAGAAATAAGGGGGAAGAACGATGGGTACACCACACAATGAGGCCGCCCAGGGGGCGTTTGCAAAGACCGTACTGATGCCCGGAGACCCACTGCGGGCCAAATTCATCGCGGAGCATTTTCTCGACGGCGCCAAACTGGTCAACAATGTCCGGGGCGTACAGGGCTATACCGGTACCTACCGGGACACGCCTGTGTCCGTCATGGCCTCAGGCATGGGCATGCCCTCCATGGGCATCTACTCTTACGAGCTGTTTCGCACCTACGACGTGGACAACATCATCCGCGTGGGCAGCGTGGGCTCCATCTCTCCCCGGCTGAAGCTGCGGGATGTGGTGCTCGGCCAGGCCGCCTGCACCGACTCCAACTACCCCAGGCAGTACGGGCTGGACGGCACCTTCTCTCCCATCGCGGACTTTACGCTGCTGGAGAGCGCCGTGTCGGCGGCCCGCCGCCTGGGCGTGGAGACCGCCGTGGGCAACCTGCTCAGCTCCGATGTCTTTTACCGCCGGACGGAGGATACTCTGGCCTGGGGCCGGCTGGGCGTGCTGGCCGTAGAGATGGAGAGCGCGGCCCTTTACTGCAACGCGGCGGAGGCCGGCAAGCGGGCTCTGGCCGTCTGCACCGTTTCGGACAACCTGCTGACCGGCGAGGCCCTCTCCACCACCGAGCGCCAGACCTCCTTCACCCAGATGATCACCCTCGCCCTGGAGGTGGCCGTGGACATGGCCGCCCGGCGCGCGTGAACGGGCGTGGAAAGAGCCGCCCATCGGGGCGGCTCTTTCCACGCGAAACAATAAGGGAGGACATAACCCCTGTGGGTCATGTCCCCCGCTAATCTGGTGGACGATACAGGACTTGAATTGTAATCTAACTATTTTCGTGAGTAAATAGCCGTAAAATGGAGCTTATTCTCTAGCCTTTAATCTTGGAAGATTCAATAGTTGTAAAGGGTAGTAAAGTTCGAGATATCGTCTAAAGGGTATTTTGAAGGGTCAAAAACTGTGGGCCCACACCACCCCCGCCGCCTTTGGTGTACGCTGCACCAGGGGCGGCATTTTACGTTCACCAGTGATTTTCCGCTGATACAGGCTGTCCACAAAGTTCACAAGGGGGCCAGGAGGGCGCAATTTTGCGCTCTCCTCCGAGCGGACGAAAACCCGTTTTCAGATTTCAACCCCTGATTGCAAAAGGTTCAAAAGCACGAAGTCGCTCATACCTACCGTCGTGAAATGCGACACAAGGGGGCGGTGAAACGCCGCACCCCACCAGCTATTCTCCCTCTGTGGCCTCACCACGAGCGGCGTTGTCCCGCTCCATAGTCTCGTCTATGGCCCGCCCTATAAACCCGTTCACAGATTCACCACGGGCCTCTGCGTGGGCTTTGATGATATCTTTCTGGCCTTTTTCCACGCGCACCTTTATTTCATCATAGTTTTCCTTCATGTATTTGCTGACGGCCCTTTGCTGGGCTTTCGATGCTGGCATGCTTTTCCCTCCTTCCTGGGGTGCCGCCAAAAATGGCGACATCTCCTCCATTATGGCTCAATTATACCACGTTTGTCTATTGGGTACAATATACATGTTGCACATATATTGGGTACGATATTTGGCACCTCTGTCTATTGATATATCGGGGACGATATAGTATAATTCATAATGTCAAGAGGGAAAGGGCCCCGGGAGCCCGCCACGCCGTTGAAATAGACGAAACCGCCGCAGTACCGGGCCAACACCTCAGACACGAACCTTGACAACCGAATATCCGACACCGTATAATCAGGACAAGGGGTGATAAAGATGGTAGACAAGGAACTGCTGGAGGCCATCGGTCAGATGATGGACGAAAAGCTCGACCGGAAATTGCAGCCGATCGTTGACCGCTTGGATAAGCTGGAGGAATCTAGCGAGGAAGTCCGTAGCGGAGTAAACGCCCTCCTGGAATGGGCGGAAGAGTGTGGGAACGTAATTAAGTTCCCTCTCCCGAAAGTAAAGTAAGCACACAAATACAGCCAGACGGTGCCGGATATTCGGTGCCGTCTGTTTTTGTCCCTGTGAGCCCGCTGGAAATGATGGAAACAATGGAAATGATGCGGCATAAATTCCATCACTTCCATCATTTCCACAGGATGCGCAGAATAAAAAGTAAGGGAGACAGCGAAACGCAGGGGCGTTTTTACGACAATAGCCGAGGGATTACTCCCCCGGCTGTTTTTCTGCCCTCTAAGACGGAATAAACTGGGGTTACTCCCCGGACTCTCTCTTGTCCCGCTCCATCCGCTGATCTACCGCATTTATAATATATTGATTCATACTTTCGCCAGCGGCGGAGGCCGCTTCCTTTATATCGTCCTTCTTGCCTTTAGGCATGGCAACAGATACACGGTCAAGGTTTGCTGCGTCCCACTTCTTGGCACTCTTTTTTTGCGCCTCTGTATATTTCCGGGGTTCTGGCATATTTGCACACCTCCTCCATTGTTATTAAGTATACCACAAAACACAATACTTAACAAGTAGATAAATTGACAAAAATCTACTTAATAAGTTGTGCATTATTCCATCTTGCATATCTACTTAATAAGTAGTAAAATATAATCAAGCAAGGGGGACACCCCGGCGAAGGTGGACGATAGCATCAAGACCACCACATAAGAGCGGGACGGGATATGGTAAGTCACCCCCGGGAGGGTGCACATAAAGCCCACCGCCGCCGGA
>PPYF01469703.1_pt1 | contig 24777 bp, 26 predicted proteins | sample 1559871 | NCBI WGS metagenome assembly PPYF01 (sample SAMN08240021, study PRJNA423297) | Human gut metagenome, whole genome shotgun sequencing project. | reverse complement strand
CCATACTTCGGACGGACAGTATCCACCGGATACCGTACCGGCTTTATGGGATATGATCCCACTGGCAGAGTAAAGGAGATCAATATGGAGATCAGGGCAGGACCGTGAAGGTCTTTTTTTAATACTTAAAATTGCGCCGGCGCAAGAAGGGAGAACGATGTGGAAGCGATTATAGATTACATCCAGGCCAACTGGGTACCGTGGCTTTTTGCAATCCTGGGAGTGATTCTTGGGGATATCATCCGCAGACTGAGAAACCAGAAAAAGGAAAGCAACGCCATAGCGGCGGGAGTACAGTCTTTGCTCAGGGAAAACCTGGTATACAATTTTAACAAGTATACAGACCGGGAGTATTGCCCGATCTACGCAAAAGAATCCATCAAAAGGATTTATAATGCTTATCATAACCTTGGAGGGAATGATGTAGCAACGGAACTGTATCATAAACTTCTGGCAATGCCGGAAGATTTGAAGGAAAGAGAGGAATAACTATGGATATCAGTTTTTTATTTGACTATGTAAACCCTTTGATCTTAGGTATCTGTCTTTTAGTAGGTTTCTGCCTTAAGACAGCATTTGACTGGTTTCCCAACAAGTATATACCGCTTACTGCCCTGTGTATGGGAATACATAGAATGGGGGTGGTGCTGATGAAACATTTTGATTTTAAAGACCTTATGGCTTTTGGAATGTTCATTCTTGCATTACTGACATTCGTTTTTACGTTCTGTCGATAATGAGTTAAAGCATAAGAAAACCACCCTTTGAACTTTGACCGAGTATCTAGGGTGGTAATCTTATCATTCTGTCGAGGTCAACCCCTTGTGGGCGGTTGTTCCTTTAAACATATTATAGGGCAGATATCAGAATAATGCAAACATTTTTTGAGAGCTTGGAAACAGGCTCTCTTTTCTATTGGAGGAAAAACTATGATTGAAAAGAATATTGAAGTATTGAGAAAGATTCTTTACGCAGTAGAAACCGGCGGTCAGGTATACGGAAAGCAGAGATATGATGCTTTTATCGGCGCTGGAGCAAACACGCCGAATGAAAAGGCAATCACAATCGGAGCCGGACAGTGGTATGCAGGGGAGGCAAAGCGGCTTTTGCTGGAAATCCGGAGAGTAGACCCGGTAAGATTTGGAATCCTTGATACGCAGGGAATTGCAGACGATCTTAAAAATAAAGATTGGTCCAGATATGCGATTTCTCCGACATCTGCAAAGGCAAAGTGCATTGTAAGTATTATCTCTTCATCTACTGGAATCCGGTGCCAGGACTGGCTCATGGAGACTCAGATCAAAGAGTATGCGGAGAGTATTACCAAGACTTATGGTGCCATGCCGGACACTGCTCTGATGGAATGTATTAATATTATCCATCAGGGCGGATCCGCGGCTTTGAAGAGGATATTAGGAAAGACGGCAAAGCCTTACACAGCTGAGAGGATTTATACAGCCCTCTGTACGGATCCGGCGGATAAGAGTAATAACAATCAGGTAGGGGACTATACTACCCGCCAGAAAAAGGTGATCGAGATGATACGGACATATGCAGTAGAGGAGGAAGCGAAAGTGAATTTGTGGGATAAAACAAAAAAACTTTTGGATGGCCAGGTTGGATATCTGGAAAAACGCAGCAATGCAAATCTGGACAGTAAGACCGGAAATGCAGGATATGGCAACTACACAAAGTATTCCCGGGATGTGAATAATTGGGGCTTAATGGGATGTCAGGGACAGCCATGGTGCGCTACTTATCAGTTCTGGATCTGTGTCAAAATTTTCGGAAAGAAAAAAGCACTTGAAATCATGGGGAATGGGTTTTACAACTGCAACAGTGTCAAGGCTCATTCCCGGTCAAAAGGCACATGGCACAGTACGCCGAAGCCGGGGGCACTGGTCATCTTCCGGAATGGCGCACACATTGGCCGGGTTATTCGCATCTCTGGAAATACAATTTACACCAATGAGGGAAATACATCTTCCGGTGGTCTGAACCATGTGGAGGCAAACGGCGGCTGTGTGGCTGAGAAATCTTATACTATAGGAAACAGCCAGATTGATGGATATGTTTGGATTGATTACGGAGAGGCAGAGGTCAAGCCGGAAAAACCCTGGAAAGCAACCGGAACGGCTACGTCTACTGTAGACAATCTCTTTGTCCGGGCAGCCTCTAAATTAAACGTCCGTACATGGGCTGGCACAGATTACCCAACAATTAAATCATATCCGCAGCTGTCCAAGGGAAATCTTGTAGACGTCATGAACTTTACTCAGAAAGCCGATGATGGCAGTGAATGGTATTACATTCGGATTGCTGGTGAGTACTATGGTTTTGTGAGCTCCAAGTACATCCAGAAACAGTAAAAAAACATCCCGGCAGGTTGGTCCTGCCGGGAGCATATTGTATCATCTTCGTGTTGCATTTCGTGTTGCATAGTTGTAATATTTACAGCATAAAACTATTGATTATAAAAGAATGAGATTGTTGCACAATACTGGAAACACTGTAAAACTGCTGGTTTCAAGAGGGACATACTATATATAATACAGATGTATTATAATAGGAAGAAACTAAAAACTGGTTCAAATCCGGGTGGCACCTCTCTAAAGAGCCTTGATTTCAGGCTCTTTTTTTCATATATATATTCATTTTTACAAAGATTCTGCGGAGAGTGATCCGGCATTTTACAAAGGTTCTGGATGTCGCGCTCTCCGCAAAATATTGACTGTGTTATATGGGATTAGTCAGGTATCAGTCCTGATAGACAATTTCTCCTCTACAGATAGTGTAATGAATTTTTCCATATAATTCCATACCTTTAAATGGTGTATTGGAGGATTTAGACAGGAAAGAATCCACAGTCCATGTTTCATCTGGATTAAAAATTACCAGATCGGCAGGAGCTCCCTCCTCAACAGAACCACCGGGCAGATGATAAAGATCAGCAGGATTACAGGTCATTTTTTCCAGAAGCTCTTCCAGCGTCAGGCAGCCTTTTTTTACCAGATTGGTGATACCAAGGCCAAGAGATGTTTCTAATCCTGTAATGCCGCTTGGAGCATCTGTGAGGGCTTTGGATTTTTCTTCAGCACTGTGAGGGGCGTGGTCAGTGGCAATCAGATCAATGGTTCCGTCTTTCAGGCCTGCAATGATCGCCTGCCGGTCTTTTTCTGTACGCAGAGGCGGATTCATTTTTGCAAGAGTACCATAAGTAAGAACTGCCTCATCGGTAAGAGTAAAATGATGAGGGGTGGCTTCCGCATGGATATCCGCGCCAAGTTCTTTTGCAAGACGCACAAGAGCGACAGAATTGCCGGAGCTGATATGCTGGATCACAACAGGAGCCTTAGTATGAAGGGCAAGCATACAGTCCCGGGCAACCATGACTTCTTCGGCAATTGCAGGAGAACCTGTAATCCCAAGACTGTCTGCTACAGGACCGGCATTGATTCCGTTATTTGCGATAAAGCTTTTATCCTCTTCGTGAAGGCTGATAGGCATATTTAATTCGGCTGCGTTTTCCATGGCCCGGCTGCAGAATTCCGCATCAAGAAGAGGGATGCCGTCATCTGTAAAACCGCAGGCACCGGCTTCCTTTAAGGCTTTAAAATCATTCATGATTTCTCCCTTAAGCCCTTGGGATACAGAAGCTGTCTGATAAATGTTAATTTTTTCTTTTTTTGCCCGTGTCAGAATATCTGTAAGGGTTTCAACAGAATCTACAGCAGGTTTTGTATTTGCCATGCAGATTACAGAGGTTACGCCACCCCTGGCAGCGGCAAGAGCACCTGTGTGGAGATCTTCCTTATAGGTAAGTCCTGGATCACGAAAATGAATATGAGTGTCAACAAGGCCCGGCGCAACAGTCAGACCGGTAAGATCCAGAACTTCTTCACTATTTTCAGGAACAAGACCAGCAGAAATCTGAGAAATCTTTCCGTTTAGAATACGGATATCTGTAAGTTCCTGAGTATGCGTTTTGGGATTTATAAGAAAACCATTTTTTAAAAGCATATAATAATCCTCCTTTTAACGGGCATATAAGCAGTAAACAGCCCTTGTTATTTAGATTCAGTATAGAAGAAAGAAAGGAAATTTGTCAAGGGAAGAGAGAAAAGGAGTAATATCTGTTTTCAGGCAAAAATAAATAGGTGATTCGACAAAAAGTTCTTTACAACAGGGAAACCATATGATAGAATAAACAACTGTGATATATTTTCATATCCTTGCTCTCTGACAGTACAGAGGGCCATAAAGACCACAAGGAGGTAAAAAGCATGAACAAGTACGAGTTAGCATTAGTTGTGAGCGCTAAAGTTGAAGACGAAGTACGTGATGCAGTAGTAGAGAAAGCAAAAGGCTACATTACACGTTACAACGGCGTGATCACAGAAGTAGAAGAATGGGGTAAGAAGAAATTAGCTTACGAAATTCAGAAAATGCATGAAGGCTTCTACTATTTCATTCAGTTTGAAGCAGATGCAGAGTGTCCGGCGGAAGTAGAAAGACATGTACGCATCATGGACAACGTATTAAGATACTTAGTCGTTCGTAAAGACGCATAATCTTTTTACACATGGATTTTAGAAAGCACCATTAGAACCCGTTCACTTACTGAAAGAAAGAGGTAGAAAAATGAACAAAGTAATTTTAATGGGTCGCTTAACAAGAGATCCTGAGGTCAGATATTCCGCAGGAGAAAATGCTCTGGCAATCGCCAGATATACACTGGCAGTAGACAGACGGTTCCGCAGAGATGGAGAGGCATCCGCTGATTTTATCAGCTGTGTGGTATTCGGACGCGGAGCAGAGTTTGCAGAAAAATATTTTCATCAGGGAATCCGTATTGTAGTCAGCGGACGCATTCAGACCGGAAGCTATACAAACAGAGAAGGTCAGAAGGTGTATACTACAGAGGTGGTAGTTGAGGAACAGGAATTTGCTGAGAGCAAAGCCGCAAGTGATAACTATGTAGCATCTCATCCTCAGCAGAGCGTTGCTCCGTCAGCACCGTCCATGCCAAGCCCAAGCGCTGCAAGTGCAGACGGCTTCATGAATATCCCAGATGGAATTGACGAAGAATTGCCGTTCAATTAAAGCCTGAGCATTAAATGAACGACGAAGAGAAGAGAGAAAGCTGGTTGTATCCAGGTGAGAGATCAGGATTTCTCAGTCAATCAAATTGAAAGAAAAACAGGAGGAAACCATCATGGCTTACAATAGAGGCGAAAGACCGGACTCTCCTATGAAAAGAAGAGGCGGACGCAGAAGAAAAAAAGTTTGTGTATTCTGCGGTAAAGAAAACAATGAGATCGATTACAAGGATGTAGCAAAACTCAGAAAATATGTTTCTGAGAGAGGTAAAATCCTTCCGAGAAGAATTACAGGAAACTGTGCAAAACATCAGAGAGCTCTGACAGTTGCTATTAAGAGAGCACGTCATCTTTCCCTGATGCCATACGTTCAGGACTAATTGAACCTGATACCGCTGCCGATCAAATGGCAGCGGTTTTTTTATCTCATTATTTATATGGAAAAAATCCCTGAAATCTGTTATAATATGTTTTGTTGAGTGAAAGGAAACATGTAAATTTTTCAAAAAAGAATGGTAATGAAGATTATGGATGGTAAATTCAAATTAAAAGGTCATCTGAAACATCTGACAAGATGGCCCCTGTATCTGACCGCTCTTCTGATTATCCTGAACATAGTGGTTTATGCGATAGATATAAAAGCCGGAGTGGTTGTTACACTGGGAGCGCTGATCTATCTGGCCTGCGCTGTAGGTATTTTCTGTTACCACAGACCTCAGATGTTTAACGATCTTGTGGCCTTTGCAAGTCAGTATGAATTCCTTGAAAAGAGAGTTCTGGAAGAGCTTGCTCTGCCATATGCGATCATGGATATGCAGGGGAGAATGATCTGGTGCAACAAGGTATTTGCGCAGCTTACAGGAAAAGATCAGTTCTACAGAAAAAATATTAATACGATTTTTCCGGATATTACGCCGGACAAGCTTCCGGTTCCGGAAGAAAAAGAGATATCCGAGATCAGTACACAGGTTGGTGACTGTATATACAGGATTTCCATGCAGCGTGTCCTGTTAGGCGAGGCAATGGTTCATTCAGAAGTTCTGGAGGGACTTTCCGAGAATACAAGCCTGATTGCCATGTATCTGTATGATGAGACAGAACTGAAAGATTATATTAAAGCAAACGAGGACAACAAGCTTGTAGTTGCTCTGGCATATCTGGATAATTACGAAGAAGCACTTGAGAGTGTGGAAGATGTAAGGCGTTCTCTTCTGATTGCTTTAATTGACAGAAAGATCACAAAGTATTTTTCAAATTATGATGGCCTAGTGCGTAAGCTTGAAAAGGACAAATATTTCCTGATTATGCGTCAGAGTTCTCTGGAAGCCCTAAAAGAGCAGAAATTTCATATTCTGGAGGAAGTTAAGACTGTCAATATAGGAAATGAAATGACAGTCACCCTCAGTATTGGAATCGGTCTTAATGCAGCTACGTATCTTCAGAATTATGAGTACTGCCGGATTGCCATTGAAATGGCTCTGGGTCGGGGCGGCGATCAGGTAGTCATCAAAAACGGAGACAGCATCACCTATTATGGCGGAAAAGCTCAGCAGATGGAAAAGACAACCCGTGTCAAAGCCCGTGTAAAGGCGCAGGCGCTGAAGGAGTTTATGAGTACCAAGGAACGAGTGGTCGTTATGGGTCATAAGATCACTGATGTGGATGCGCTGGGAGCTGCCATTGGTATTTACCGTGCGGGAAAAACTCTGGGCAAACCGGTGCACATTGTAGTAAATGATCCGTCTACTTCTATCAGACCTCTGATGGCAGGTTACCTGAATAATCCGGATTATGAGCCTTCTATGTTCATTGACAAAAATCAGGCTATGGAGCTTGTGGATAATAATACGGTAGTGGTAGTGGTGGATACCAACAAGCCCAGCTATACAGAATGTCAGGAGCTTCTGTATATGACAAAAACAATTGTTGTGCTGGATCACCACCGCAGAGGCAATGAAATCATTCAGAATGCAGTGCTTTCCTATGTGGAACCCTATGCTTCCTCTACCTGTGAAATGGTGGCAGAGATCCTTCAGTATTTTTCTGATGATCTGAGACTGAGAAATATAGAGGCAGACTGTATTTATGCGGGAATTATGATCGACACCAATAATTTTATTACCAGAGCTGGCGTGCGGACTTTCGAAGCGGCAGCCTTTCTGAGAAGAAGCGGCGCAGATATGACAAGAGTGCGCAAGCTTCTCAGAGATAATATTGATTCATATAAGGCACGGGCAGAGGCAGTTCGTACCGCAAGTATTTATAAAGACTGCTTTGCCATTGCCAAGTGTCCCAGCGAGGGCCTGGAAAGTCCTACAGTAGTGGGCGCTCAGGCGGCAAACGAGCTTTTGAATATTGCCGGTGTAAAAGCATCTTTTGTGCTGACGCCGTATAATAATGAGGTGTATATCAGCGCCAGAGCCATTGATGAAGTGAATGTACAGGTGCTGATGGAAAAAATGGGCGGCGGAGGTCATCTGAATATTGCAGGCGCACAGGTGAAGAAACCAATGCCTGAGGTTGAAGAGATGCTGAAGAACATTATTGACGAAATGTATCAGGAGGAAAAGGAAACAAAATGAAAGTAATTTTATTAGAAGATGTAAAATCTCTTGGAAAAAAAGGTCAGATTGTAAATGTCAGTGACGGCTATGCCAGAAATATGATTCTGCCAAAGAAACTGGGCGTTGAGGCAACACCGAAAAATCTCAATGACCTGAAGCTTCAGAAGGCAAATGAAGAAAAAGTAGCACAGGAAAATCTGGAGGCTGCTCAGGCATTTGCAAAGGCTCTGGAAACAAAAGAAGTAATTCTTACGCTGAAAGTAGGAGAAGGCGGAAGAACCTTTGGTTCTGTTTCAGCAAAAGAAATTTCCGAGGCTGCAAAGTCTCAGCTGAATCTGGACATTGATAAAAAGAAACTTCAGCTTGACGGTCCGATCCGCAATCTGGGTGTGACTCAGGTCGGTGTGAAACTGCATCCGAAGGTAACCGGAAGTCTTAAGGTCTGGATCAAAGAAGCATAAAACGGAGGAGCCCGCAGTATGGAAGAAGCACTGGTCAGGAGAATACTTCCCCACAGCATTGAAGCAGAACAGTCTGTGATCGGCTCCATGCTCATGGACAGGGATGCGATCCTTGTTGCGTCTGAAATTCTTACAAACGATGATTTTTATCAGAATCAGTACGGTATTATTTTTGACGCTATGGTAGAGCTGTGCAATGAAGGACAGCCGGTTGATCTGATTACTCTTCAGAACAGACTGAAAGAAAAGGACCTTCCTCCGGATATCAGCAGTATGGAATATGTCAGAGAGCTTCTGGAAGCAGTTCCTACTTCTGCAAATATAAAATATTATGCAAATATTGTAAGTGAAAAAGCTCTTCTTCGTCGTCTCATTAAGACTACGGAGGAGGTGGCGAACAGCTGTTATCTGGAAAAGGAAAATACAGAAACCCTTCTGGAAGAGGCAGAAAAAAAACTTTTCAGTATTTTACAGAGAAGTATTGGCGGCGATTATGTACCGATTCAGCAGGTGGTTCTGAATGCCATTAATAATATTGAAAAAGCTTCCAAGCTGAAGGGAAGCGTTACCGGAATTCCTACAGGCTTTGTTGACCTGGATTACAAAACTTCGGGTATGCATCCTTCAGATCTTGTCCTGATCGCGGCCCGACCCTCTATGGGAAAGACCGCTTTTGTACTGAATATCGCGCAGTATATGGCATTTCGTAAAAATGTTACTGTGGCGATCTTCAGTCTGGAAATGTCAAAGGAGCAGCTTGTAAACCGACTGCTGGCAATGGAGTCCCATGTGGATTCCCAGAACATGAGAACCGGTAATCTGAAAGACGAGGACTGGACAAAGCTGGTAGAGGGCGCGGATATTATTGGCCGTTCCAATCTGATCATTGACGATACGCCGGGTATCAGCATTGCGGAAATGCGATCCAAATGCAGGAAGTACAAGCTGGAGCACAATCTCGGAATTATCATGATCGACTATCTGCAGCTGATGAGCGGAAGTGGAAAAAGCGATTCCAGACAGCAGGAAATTTCAGATATTTCCCGTTCTCTGAAAGCTCTTGCCCGTGAGCTTTCTGTTCCTGTTATTGCACTGTCACAGTTAAGCCGTGCGGTAGAGCAGAGACCTGATCACAGGCCAATGCTTTCTGACCTTCGAGAATCCGGAGCTATTGAGCAGGATGCGGACGTAGTAATGTTTTTGTACAGAGATGATTATTATCACAAGGATACAGAAAAAAAGGATATTGCCGAGGTCATTATTGCCAAACAGCGTAACGGCCCCATTGGAACCATTGAGCTGGTATGGCTGCCAAGGTATACACAGTTTGTAAATATGAAAAAATAAAGTCGTACAAAAAGAATCTTCCGTATTGGACACCTGTCAGGTGAAATATGGGAGATTTTTTTGCTTATCGGGAAAGTAGTAACTCTGCAGTGGCATTCCCGGTAAATAAAAAACCATTCGCTTTGCTCCGGATATAACTGCTTGAAGATAATACTTTGCAATACAGCTGATACAATTTTATGAAATTCCCATACATACAGGAGCAAATGCGTTACAGAATACAATTAAAAACTATAAATGATCAAATATCAAATTTTACATACTAAAATTCGGAATACGTGGACATAAAAGAAAGGATAAACTCTATGTGGGCGTTTCGCAAAGACAAATCAGCGAGGAGATTACGCACTTTTTTACATCTGCTTATTTATAGTTTGAATCAAAACTTTTAATAAGCCGTAAAAAGACTGGATAATAACTACGGATTATTTTACAGCAAAAATTGTCGAACGGTTTTTGTTGAAATACTCATATACTCTGCTATAATTTGAGATGTAGGAGGTGCGGTATGGAGACAAGATATACGGTCAGACAGGCATCAGAAATGACGGGGGTGAAGCCATATGTTATGCGTTACTGGGAGGACGAGCTTGACCTTCATATCCAGAGAAATGAACTTGGCCACCGCTACTACACCAGATATGATATTCAACTTTTTCTGAATATCAGAGAACTGAAGAAAAGAGGTTTGCAGCTTCGGGCGATTAAGGATCTGATCCCTCAGATTGCCCGCACGGCTCCGGGCTCTTCTGACAGTAAGATACGCCTTTTGGAAGAAGCGGTATCTGTAAATGAGGTGCCGGTAAAGGAAGCTGTATATTCTGTGGAGGTCGGTGCGGCAGAAGAAACCGTAAATCCTAAAATCCTGGAATTCCAGACAATCCTGGAAAGACTGATCACACAGGAGATACAGTCCCAAAATGAAGATGAGGAGAGATATCGTTCTCTTGATCTTGCAATCAGAAGACAGCAGCTTGCCAGACGCGAAGCCGCTGCCGCTTCAGTGGATAAAAAATCAGGAAGAATCCTGAAAATACATAAGAATATATAAAAATGAAAAAGAGCCGCAGCTTTGCTGCAGCTCTTCTTTTTCTGTATGTAGTCCGTTGGATTATTCTCCTGGCTGGATAGCCTCTGTAGGACAAACATCTGCACATGTTCCGCAGTCAACGCAAGCGTCTGCATCGATCTCGAAATGATCTGCGCCTTCAGAAATTGCCTCAGATGGGCACTCAGCAGCACAGGATCCGCAGCTTACACATTCGTCTGTAATTACGTATGCCATTATAGTATCCTCCTTTTTTCTCATTAGTACCCCGAAAGGTTCTATAATGCTATTCTAATATATCTTATAGAGGATTACAAGTATAAAATTATAAACATATTTTTATAATTAGCCCGTTGATTCTAGGTGATTTTTATATTATAATAAATGTGCTATAAACAGCATAACATTGCAGGAAATGATGGATTGGTTTTCTGCATATTATAAAAGGAGGTAGCAGAAATGGCACAGGTTTCCAAAGAAACAACAATTGGTGAGCTTCTCAGAATAGATCCCAACTGCGCTGCAATTCTTATGAGAATGGGAATGCACTGCATCGGCTGCCCGTCTTCACAGATGGAGTCTCTGGAAGAGGCTGCTATGGTTCATGGATTCGATGCAGATATCCTTGTTCAGCAGATCAATGATTTTCTTGCTCAATAAGAGAGATATACAGAGGAGCAGAATGAATAATAAAAGGACATTGCATAAAGAGCAATGTCCTTTTATTATTTGTTAAAGCTGTACAAGCTGTTGAAGTGCATTTGCAGAAACCAGTTTTCCATGTTCTTTCAGATATGCTTCTCCCGAGACTGTGAAAGCCTTGCTGCTTCCATATTCAGAAAGGATATTGCATACTCTGTTAAAATCTTCAGGAGAAGTCTCAGACTGATGGAGAACGAGAAGATAAGTTTCATTTTCAGTATTCCGGTACAGAGTATTCTGGCCTGTAAAGAATCCGTTCAGTCCATGAGCCGCAGCAATTACATCATCCAGCCGGGAAAAAACAAACAGACGGATTACATTAACAGCGGGAGTTTCCTGTTCCGGCTTTTCTTCTGCAGATTTTTTATCTTCTGCAGAGTTCTTTTTGGACAGTGTCTTCAGCTTGGACTCACAGAGTTTCTGAAAAAGATCTATGATATTATCTGCACCGTCAAGGGAAACCGGATCTCCCTGCCCCCGATCTTTAAAAGGTGTAAATTTGGAGAAGCGGGTATCCAGTTCTTCAGGATCCTCTACTTTGGTGATAATGAGGATAATACTGTCTGTTGTGACAGGAATTGCCTCGATCATCAGAGGAATATTATCAGCTTCAAATCCGAATTCCAGCTGAGCCTGCTCCATCATATCACGAAAAAGTTTTTTTGCTTTTTCGGAACCGTAAGCAAGTTCGCTGAGACGGATCTGATGAAGCTCCAGGTCTTCACGGGTCAGAGTACAGCGAATCTGGTTTTCGTTAATTTTTTCTATTTTCATAATAATCACATCCTATTCTTTTTATCCTGTCTGTTTACCATGTGCATATGTTATTATACTCATACATGCAGATGATGTCATTTTTGAAGAGCAGGACATTGTCAATGATTTTATTGGTTTACAGCAAAAAAATGCATATCAACTTAGCATCTATTATATACCACAAATATGGAGAATGTAAAGAAATTCAATTTACCTAAATATAAAATATTTGAAAACAAAATCGAAAATTTTTTATATTTTGCTGAAACCTCTTGCATATGATTAAAAACAAGGTATAATAAAAAACAGAAAAATCATTCTGGATGTAATGGAAGCGCCGGAACATCACAGATAACAGCTTACATATTGACTGATTTCTTTTTTCAAATGTATTGTTGCCATTTTATAGTCATGCAGCATTCCCGCTGCGGCAATCATACAAATCCCACGTATTTTAAAGATAAGGCTTCTTTTATGGACAGAGATTTTTCAGAAACCCACAGGGTGCTTTCAAAAATCCGCGAAAGGAGGGAAGAAGAGAAAATATATCACACAGTACAAAGGAATTTTATGCAAAAGCATGATGATATGCACAGAAGAACGGGAATTCCCCGTCAAAGGCAGTAAATTCCCCTCTCATGCCTGACCAGGCGGAGTATTCCCGAAATATGAAAAAAATATAAAAAGAATGATTTTATAACGCAATCGCACAAAAGTATGATATAATGAAACAGCCTTTTTAACATAAGAGGAAGTTTGTGAAACATATAGTTCTGAACTGAAAGGAAAAAGCAAATGAAAAAGCAGGTAAAAAAACAAATGAAGAAGCAGTATATGCCGGCAGTTATCGTCTGCGTTCTGATTCTTCTGCTTGCTGCAGCAGGAGTTGGAATTCATGTGGTCAAAAAATATATTCCGACAAAAGAGTGCATGGATCTGAACGAATATTACGGCAAGACTGCGGAGGGAGAGTCCGTGATCGTCCTGGGAACAGAGATTATGGAGGAGCGCGCAGTAACATCTGATGATCAGACTTATCTTCCGCTGGAGTTTGTATCAGGCCATTTGAACCAGAGATATTACTGGGACAGTTCAAATCAGCAGATTCTTTATGCAACACCTTCTGAGCTTCAGATGTATCCGGCATCTCAGAACGGAGATGGAGATGTGTGGCTGAAGGATGGAAGTGTATTTTTAAGTCTGCCTTTTGTACAAAAATATACAGACATGGACGTATATATGGGAGAAAATCCTTCCAGAATCATTATACAGAATCAGTTTACCGGGGTAAATGTAGCAACTGCAAAAAAAGATACATATGTCCGTTATCGCGGAGGAATCAAGTCACCGGTTCTCACAGAGGTCAAGAAAGGCGATACTCTGACCTTCATGGAGGAATATGAAGAATGGGTGCAGGTTGCTACAATGGATGGATATATCGGATTTGTGAAAAAGAAAGATGTGTCTTCTCCGGAAGCAAAGGATTTTGAGAGAGACTTTCAGAAGGAAGAGTATCAGCACCTGGTTATGGAAGAACCGGTGAATCTGTCCTGGCATCAGGTGACGTCAGAAGAGGCTAATGCATATTTTACCGATGCAGTGGCAAATGTAAGCGGAGTAAATGTTATTTCTCCTACCTGGTTCTATTTGCAGGATACACAGGGCAATATTGCAGATATATCTTCTGCTGACTATGTAAAACAGGCGCATGATAAAGGAATGAAGGTATGGGGACTGATTGACAACTTTACCGCAGACGTAAGTACAACAGATACTTTGTCTCAGCTTTCTTCACGCCAGAATATTATCAGTCAGCTTATGAGCGCTGCGGAAAAAACAGGACTTGATGGAATCAATGTGGATTTTGAAACGCTCAGTGAAGATGCGGGACCGCATTTTCTGCAATTTTTAAGAGAATTGTCTATTGAGTGTCATAAGAGAAATCTTGTACTGTCTGTGGATAATCCGGTACCTGAAGATTTTACCAGTCATTATGACAGAGAAGAACAGGGGGAGGTTGTAGATTATGTGATCATCATGGGATATGATGAACATTATGTAGGTTCAGAAGAACCGGGCTCTGTGGCTTCTCTTCCCTGGGTAGAAAAAGGGGTTGTGGATACTCTGGCAGAAGTACCGGCAGAACGGACCATTCTGGCAATCCCATTTTATACAAGACTCTGGAAGACAACCGGAGGAGCTTTGACAAGCGAAGCGATTGGAATGGATCAGGCACAGAATGTAATAAAAGAAAATAAGGCAGAGACTATATGGGACGGCAGTGTTGGGCAGAATACTGCTTCTTATGAAAAAGACGGTTCCAGTTATGAAATATGGGTTGAGGATGCACAGTCTATTGCGGAAAAGGTAAAACTCATTCCGAAATACAAACTTGCAGGCGTAGCACAGTGGAAACTTGGATTTGAAAACAGCAGTATCTGGAAGGTGATCAGTGAAAATCTGAAATAACGGACATACATAAAAAAGCGTGGGAAAATTGTTCCCGACGCTTTTTTTTATAAAGAGATGGATTATAAAAAGGTCATAATTGGAAGGAGGCCGGTACTTTCGTACCGGCGCGTATGAAAAAGAAAAATATTTGTATAGAAAGCACTGAGCTTTCTACATACCTTACTATAAAACATAAATGTGAAGAAATTGTGATATCAATTTGAAAAAATTATGAAAAACAGTGTTGCCTCTGACATAATATTTTTCAGATGATTTTGAAATATTTTCTGTCACAGTTACGGAACATTTTCATCCAGGCAAAATATAATTGTTTTTCTGCTTACAGTAAAGTTAAAATTTTTTCCATGTATCCTTAAAGAATAAAAGAAGCAGAGGGAAGATTTCCAGCCGCCCGGCAAGCATGTCGAAAATCATAACACTTTTGGACAGATAGGAGAAGGAACTGAAATTTCCCATTGGTCCTGCAACTTCAAGGCCGGGTCCAATATTATTCAGGGTAGCGGCAACTGCGGTAAAGTTGGTAACCAGATCAAAATTATCCAGTGAGACGATCAGGATAGAACCACAGAAGATCAGCAGATAAACACTGAGAAAAATATTGGTAGAGCGCAGCGTCTCATGTGAAACCGCCTTATTATCCATTTTCAGTTTTTTTACCGCATTTGGGTGAAGGTATAGCTGAAACTCCTTTCGGGCTGCCTTACAGAGAAGAACAACACGGGAAACCTTGATACCTCCTCCTGTACTTCCTGCACAGGCACCAACAAACATAAGCAGAACCAGAATCGTTTTTGACAGCGCAGGCCACTGGTTGAAATCTGTACTGGAATAACCGGTGGTTGTAATAATAGAACCAACCTGGAATGCTGACTGCTGGAATGCTTCTGCAAATCCGCTGAACATGTGGCGGGTATTCACTGCGATCAGAATTACGGAAGCAAGGATGATTCCAAAATAATACCGCACTTCTTCAAGCTTAAACGCCTGCTTAAATTTCTTTGTGAGGATCAGATAGTAGGCAGAAAAATTCACACCAAATAAAATAATAAAAACAGTTGTTACCACCTGACAATAAGTGCTGTAGCTTGCCATACTGTCATTTTTGATTCCAAAGCCTCCGGTTCCGGCAGAACCGAAAGTAATACAGAGAGAATCAAATACAGGTACGCCGCCAAGCAGCAAAAGGATGATCTGCAGGACAGTCATGCCCAGATAAATCGTGTAAAGTATTTTTGCAGTGGACTGTACTTTTGGGACAAGCTTGCTGACAGAAGGTCCGGGGCTTTCTGCTCTCATTAGGTTCATATGATATCCGCCTGCTAGAGGCAGGAGAGAAAGAAGAAAGACAAGCACTCCCATTCCGCCGATCCAGTGGGTAAAGCTTCTCCAGAAAAGGACTGATTTCGGAAGAATTTCCACGTCAGTCAGGATACTGGAACCGGTAGTGGTAAAACCGGATACTGTTTCAAAAATCGCATCAATGGGATGCGGAATCGCGCCGGAAAGTATAAAGGGAATCGCTCCGGTGATACTGAGAACAATCCAGCTGAGGGCAACTGCAATACAGCCGTCTTTTATATAAAATACTTTATTTTGAGGCTTCTTGTTTGTCAGGGGCAGACCAACGGCAAGACAGATGACAATGGAAACAAGAAAAGCTCCAAGGTCAGTTTCTCCATAAATAACAGCAGTCAGGCATGGAAGAACCATAAATATCGCCTGAAGATTAAATACCCATCCAACAATATAAAAAATAATACGGTAATTCATGACTGCACCCCTTATTTCTCAAGGATATCGCAGATATTGCGAAGTCCCTTGTGTGTAGTAGCAACAATTACATGATCTCCTACCTCTACGGTGTCATGGCCGCGGGGAATCCGTACAGATCCGTTACGGGTGAGGCAACAGATCAGAAGATTTTTTTTCAGCTTCAGTTCAGAAAGTGGAACCCCTGTCACTGGTGAATGATCGTGTACTGCAAATTCCAGAGCTTCTGCCTGACTGTCCAGAATATGGTAAAGAGTTTCTACATTGCTGCCAATGGTATTCTGCATAGCCCGCACATAGCGGAGAATACTGTCTGAGGTTATGTATTTTGGGTAGATCACACTTCCAAGATCCAGATCGTCAATGACGTCTGTATAGGGCAGACGGTTTACCTTTGCCACTACTTTTGCATTGGAGCTTTTTTTGGCAAACAGAGAGAGAAAAATATTCTCTTCATCAAAATTGGTAAGCGTAACAAAGGACTCTGCAGTTTCCAGACCTTCCTCCAGAAGAAGGGCGCGGTCCGTTCCGTCGCCGTTGATAATGGTGGCATCCGGAAGCAGATCGCTGAGAAATTCACAGCGATTCGGATCTTTTTCGATGATCTTTACATGGATTCGGGTATCAATCAGAGTTTTTGCAAGATAATAGGAAATAGTTCCGCCGCCTATGATCAGCGCATTTTTCACCTGGTTTGTCCGAAAACCTATTTTTTTGAAAAACAGGGCAGTATTCTGTGGAGTGGCAATAATAGAGACAAAATCACCGTCATGTATGATATAGTCGCCTCCCGGAATGGTAAGCGCATCTTTGTTTTCCACAGCACAGAAGAGAATATCGCACCGGAATTTTTCTGTGATCCGGGAAATGCTCATGCCGTCCAGATGAAATTCAGGAAGGACCTTAAATTTTAAAAGCTCTACCTTTCCTCTGGAAAAAGGATCAATTTTTATGGCAGCCGGAAAACGAAGCAGACGGGAAATTTCCTGAGCTGCAGCGTATTCCGGGTTAATGATCATGGAGATACCCAGCTTTTCTTTGATAAATCCGATTTCCTGACTGTAGATCGGATTGCGTACCCGGGCAATTGTCTGGCAGGAGCCGGTTTTCTGTGCAATCAGGCAGCAGAGAAGATTCAGCTCATCTGAAGCGGTAACGGCAATAAGAATATCGGCAGTGCTGATGCCTGCCTCCATTAATGTATTGATGCTGGCGCCGTTTCCTACAATACCCATTGCATCAATATCCTCAGTAACATCGTTGATCGTTTTTTCTACAGTATCGATAAGCGTCAGGTCAATTTCTTCCTCCTGAAGCTGCTCTGCAAGGGTACGTCCTACTTTTCCGCACCCGACGATTATGATATGCATGGTTTCCTCCATTATAAAAAATATTATATAAGCGTCCTTATTATAGCATTGTAGGAACAGTTTTTAAATAGGAAAAATCTTTTGACTTCATGAGTTTTCAGGAGATTTTTTGTGCTTTTTTTAGAAAATCAGAATGAAATTAAAAGAAAAGAAATAGCTCCTGTTTCCAGATCATTGTTCTGACAGTTACTTTTAGCATATATATCAGAATCCCGAGATATAAACAGGACAAAATACCATTACAGAAAGTGACTTGGAATGCATGTTGTCCAGGTTTCTGTGAATAGAGTGGGTAGCAACAAAAAGATAGATCGATAAATACAGGGATTCCTGTGTGTTTTATGTGAGCAATTTATGGTATGATAAAGGGGCATAAGATAAAATACAGAAAACGGGGTGATGATTATGGATATGGAAACCGTAAATGAAACTGTTGAAAAGGTGGATCAGGGACTGGAGGAAATAGGACTTGGCGGAGTATCAGATAATATAAAGGAGATTTTGAATCTGAAAGAATATATGGCAGGTCAGATTCCTGCGATCGTAGGCTTTGGTCTGAAGGTGGTACTTGCGATTATTGTATTTTTTGTAGGAAGAAAACTGATACGCTGGGCGGTAAAGCTGATGAAGCGTTCCATGGAACGTGCGCGGCTGGACGAGGGCGTGGTGCAGTTTGCATGTTCCGCAGGTAAGGCAGTTCTGTATACCATGCTGATTTTTAATATTGCAGTCAGCCTGGGAGTAACGGAATCTTCGGTGGCAGCTCTCCTGGGTACAGCAGGTGTGGCCATAGGTCTTGCTCTTCAGGGAGGACTTGCCAATCTGGCAGGAGGAGTTCTTCTTCTGGTTTTTAAACCGTTTGTGGTTGGGGATTATATTATTCAAAACCAGCAGAATGGCTGTGAGGGAACCGTGGCAAGGATTGAAATGTGCTACACCACACTTCTTAGCATTGACAACAAAAAAATCGTGGTGCCTAACGGAACACTTTCCAACAGTACAATCATCAATGTCACAGCAAAAGAGACAAGAAAACTGGAAATAAAAGTAGGGATTTCCTATGAGTCGAATATTCAGAAGGCAAAAGAAATTTTGGAAAAAATTCTTCTGGAGGATCCGGACACCCAGGGGGACAGAAGCGAAATGGTGGTATTTGTGGATCAGCTTGCAGACAGCGCTGTGATCATGGGACTGCGCGTATGGGTTCCTACGGATTCCTACTGGCCTGTGAAGTGGAGACTGAATCAGAAGATTAAAGAGGAGTTCGACGCTCAGGGAATTGTAATTCCTTATAATCAGATGGACATCTATGTACACCATAAAGATCAAACGTAAACTAAAGTATAAATAAAGTTGACAATGTATCTTCCCTGTGTTAAAGTAAGACAGTCAAAATGTGTTACAGCAGGAGGAAAAGAGATGAATACAATGGCAGCAGCAAAAAGTAAAACCTATGATCTTGTTTATATTGCGGTATTTGCAGTACTGATGGCAGTCTGTTCCTGGATTTCAGTTCCTACAGCAGTTCCTTTTACCCTGCAGACCTTTGCAGTATTTATGGCAGTAGGTGTTCTGGGAGGACGAAGAGGTACCATGTCCGTTGCTCTTTATATTATTCTTGGAGCAGTGGGAGTTCCTGTATTTGCGGGAATGACAGGGGGAATCGGAATTCTCACAGGAACAACCGGAGGATACATTGTGGGATTTTTATTTTCTGCCCTTGTTATGTGGGCAATGGAAAAGATTCCCGGAAAAAAATCTGTAATACAGATTTTATCTATGGCTGTGGGCCTGATTGTATGCTATGCTTTTGGTACTGTATGGTTTATGGCTGTGTATATGAAAACAAGCGGTCCGGTAGGCCTGATGGCGGTTCTTGGATGGTGTGTGATACCCTTTATTATTCCGGACATTATTAAAATCGTGATGGCATATGGTTTGTCCAGAAAATTAAAAAAGTATATCATGTAAAGCAGAATCGGGGAACCTCCCCGGTTTTGTTATAATCAGGAGAGAATATGAAAGAAAAGCAAAACAGCATCTGCCTGCGCCCTCATCATGGTATGTGCCTGGCTTATTTTGAGGGCAGGGGTTACAGCCGGGAATTTGCAGAGCATATGGGAAAAATTCTGGATATTATGGAAAGAGATGCCAGGGTATCTTTAACAGTTGGGGGCGATGTAATCTGTTCTGCCTGTCCCAACCTGAAGGGGCAGGTTTGCGTGACTGCAGACCAGGTAGCGGAATATGACAGAAAGGTACTTCTGTTATGCGGATTACAGGAAAATGAAACCATTTCATTTGCAGAGTTTACAGAAAAAGTAGAAAAATTGGTTTTACAGCCGGGAAAAAGAAAGGAAATCTGTGGAAACTGTCAGTGGGATGGAATCTGCAGTAGCAGAAAAAGCAGGTGGATAAAAGAATGAGGATGACAGAACAGGAACTGGAAGCTTATATCCGTCAGTATACAGAGCTGGAAAAAGAATGTATGAAAAGCAGGTTTCCGGAAAAATTCAGTAATGAAAAAAGCACTTGTAAACAGTTTATATGCATGATACAAAAAGAGGCAAAAGCTGTGTTAAAATATGCTTGATTATAGGACTTGTAAACAAATAGAAATTGGAATATGATAGAAAAAAGAATTCATTATTTTTACAAGTAAATTCGGGAAAATGAAACGGAGGATTCAGGAAATGAAAAAAAAGATTGATGTATTTGAGTATACAGGACAGATTTTAAACGGTGTAAAATCAGGCGTTCTGATTACATCAAAATCAGATGAGAGGGTAAATTCCATGACAATTTCCTGGGGAATGCTTGGAATTGAATGGGGAAAACCTGTTTTTATTACTGTGATCAGAGAGGGAAGATTTACAAGAGAGCTTCTGGAACAGAATGGAGAATTTACAGTAAATATACCCCTTGATGACAGCCAGAAAAAAGCTCTTGGTTTTTGCGGTTCAAAATCCGGACGTGACGTGAACAAGCTCAAAGAACTTGGCCTGACTCTGGAAGAGCCGGAAAGCATTTCCGTTCCAGGAATTAAAGAGCTTCCTCTTACATTGGAGTGCAGGATTGTCTACAAACAGAAGCAGGATATTAATGCAATGGAAAAAGAAACTGTAGAAAAATTTTATCCTCAGAATGTAGAGAGCTCTTTTACAGGCTCTAATCGGGATGTACATATTGCATATTATGGAGAAATTGTCAACGCATATATTATTGAGTAAATTTTAAGTGATTCCCCGGCCGTAACGACCGGGGGATTTTTATCAGCATTTTTTGCAGGAAGCCTCGCAGGGCATGTCAAAGGACGGGTTGAAGGCGTAGAAGTTTTTGGAGTCAAGCTGTTCCTGAACACTTCGAAGGGCTTCACCGAATCTCTGAAAATGAACCACTTCTCTTGCACGGAGAAATCGGATGGGATCTGCAATCTCAGGGATGTTGCGTACCACACGGAGAATATTGTCATAGGTGGCACGGGCTTTTTGCTCTGCTGCAAGATCTTCAAAAAGATCGGTAAGGGGATCGCCCTTACTCTGGAATTCACAGGCGTTAAATGGGATCCCACCCGCAGCCTGAGGCCATATGCCTACCGTATGGTCAATATAATAGGCGCCCAGACCACTTTTTTCTATTTCCTCCATGGAGAGATCGCGGGTAAGCTGGTGAACGATAGTAGATACCATCTCCAGATGGGCCAACTCTTCCGTGCCTATATCGTTTAGTACAGCTGCTGCCATTCGGTTTGGCATGGAAAAGCGCTGGGAAAGATAGCGGAGGGAAGCACTGATCTCACCGTCCGGGCCTCCAGAGTGCAATACCCTATAATAGTGCCTGAAACCAGCTATTTACAGTGGTTTCAGGACTTTTGAGAAGAGAAAAAACTACGAAACTTTTTACGAAACAATGATATCGAAGTACATTTTACCTTCTTCCTTGTTGTAAATAATCTGATTTACTATGCCCCGGATCAGCACACCTTTTTCTTCATAGTCTACATCTGGATTCTTTAAAATATCATTCACAGACCGGATTTCCCGGAGAATTGATTCTGTATCCAGTTCCTCTTCCTGATCGTTCATCAGGCGTTCCAACTGAGAATTTAATTTCAACCTGGAAGCGGTCAGGCGTTCTTTGTTGGCTTTGTATTCTTCCATAGTATCAATGCCGCTTTCATATGCTTCCCGGATCCGCTTTTCACGACTGGACAATTTGTCCAGTTCTTTTTGCAGCCGTTCAATTTCCAGAGTATCGTCTGTAGGTTGAGTTTTACGGATATATGTAAATTCAGCTCCATCCAGAATCTGATCGAAATAATCCGTAACAGCTTCTTCGGCTTTTTTTACAGACAGAGCCACAGAGGTCTTGTGGAATCCTTTGGCATATTTCCAACACTGGAAGTATGGACACGCATTGTTTCCTGTGTAGGAGAGTGTAGCGCCGCAAATGGAGCATTTAATCAGTCCGGACAGCCAATGCTTGCAAGTAGAAACATTTCTTGCTTTGATCGGACGTTTCCGGGATGCAATCAGCTCCTGTCTCTTTTCAAAACGTTCCCTGGATAAGCGCACTTCATGGGATCCCTCAAATTCGACACCATTCCAGATTACGGTACCACAATAAAAAGGATTTTCCAGAATTCGGTCAATAGTACGGCGTTCAAAAGGATTCCCACGTTTGGTGCGATATCCAAGATCGTTGCAGCGCCTTGCTATGGCTGTCTCATCCATATTCTGGTTGTCATACAGATCCATGATATAAGATACCATGGCATACTCTGTTTCGTTGATAATAAAAGGCTTTCCGTGGCCTACAGCATCATATCCCAGACAGGGAGTAGATTGATATCCGTGCTGCAGAGCTTTTTCCTTCATGCCGCGCAAAACCTCTCCAGACAGCCGAATAGAGTAGTATTCATCCATCCATTCAATAATGCGCTCGATCAGACTGCCAAAAGGCCCCTCGATCAGAGGCTCAGAGACGCTGACTACATCTACACGGTCCTTTTTCAGCATACTCTTGTAGACTATGGATTCTTCCTGATTCCGGGCAAAACGGCTGAATTTCCACACCAGGATTACATCAATCGGGTGGGAAGGCTGCTTGGCAGTAGCAATCATGCGCTGGAACTCAGGGCGCTTTTGTGCGTGCCGGCCTGAAACACTTTCGGCAAAGATGAAATCTTTAGAGACAATGATCTCATTTTTTTTGGCATAATCCAATAAAAGACGTTTCTGAGCATCAGGAGAGAGTTCTGACTGATCTTCGGTACTGACACGGATATACAGAGCACCTGTTTTCATAAAAACATCACCTCGGTTTTAAATTATGTGATTTTAAGTACAAAAATAACAGTCGAACAAAGTTTCTGATTGAACGACTGCTCCGAGGATGATACAATATATTTGTTCAGAATATGTGTACATCTTCGGATGTATCGGCCGTCTCAGTGCTGGTAACACTGGGGCGGTTTTTTGTTTGAGTATAATTTTGAACCTTATAATTTGCCAACATCGGCAAAATGTTCAGGAACAGGGGCTCGTTTGGTGTACGAGCGGTTTTATTTCAGTAAATCAGCAATTCGAATTTCCAGATCTTTAAAAATTCCTGCTTTTATCGTTTCTTCAAAACTATATTGTCCAACATTTTCATCATGTTCAAATCCATATACCATAGTATTGCGGGTTGTGGGATTTACAATCCAATATTCTTTCACTCCGGCAGTACGATATTTGAAAAGTTTAATCTGGTAATCCATACGTTGGCTGGACGGAGAAACAATTTCAATAATAAAATCAGGAGCACCTTCACAGCCGCGATCTGAAAGTTTGCCTTTATCACATATTATGCTGATATCAGGTTCAACGTAGTTTCGATTGTCCTTGTTCAAAAATACAGCAAATGGAGCAGGGTAAACTTCACAGGAACCATTGTGAGATCTAATATAGCTGTTCAAAACGTAACCAAGCTCACTGATAAGTTTTTGATGGATACGTTTTGGCGGAGCCATATCGTAAATAACCCCGTCAATCAGCTCCGCACGTTCTCCTTCCGGAAGAGCGAAAATATCTTCTGTGGTATAAAGCTTTGTGTTTGGTAATGGCATAGGATCATCTCCTTTCAGTTATGGTTGCCAATATACAGTGTATTTATAAGTTGCAAATATTTCGGGCATAGTATATAATATACTTAACAAGGGAGCCGGAAGGTGACTGCACTTCACCCGTCCCGGCGAAAATTAAGTAAAACTATTTTAGAAATAGCCGTTCCTAAACTTTGACGAGAGCAGGACGGCTATTTCTTATGTGTAAGATTCAGAATGGCTACAATCAGTAAAGCAACGCTTACGATTAAACTTAATTCTTCATATGTACTCATAATAATCACCGCCTTCCGTAAGGTCTCGGAATGGGTGAGAGCACGTCCCCCGGCTCCCCGGGTAAATATATTATATTTTTAAGATATTCCCCGGCCAGAGCCGGGGAATAATAATTTAATTAAAGGAATCAATATCTAAAGAATACCCTAAAACTTCTCCAACATCAGTGCATTTGCCACGTACAATAATATCTTGTCCGACATTCATCTCAGACACTGCTTTTTTCTGCTCATCATTTTTGATATAACATTGAATCCCAATGATGGCAAATTTGTCATTGCTTGGCAGGACGGATATGTATTTTCCACTGCTATCAATAGTTGACAATCTTCCGGAAACTTCAAGGTATTGGTTTTTGTATGTTTCAGCAGCATTCATTGCATTTGAAGTAAGATCATTCATCAATTGATCAACAGTAACCGCTTTGTAAGAAATTTCTTTTGGAGGCTGCTTTTCAGAAGTGGTGGTCGACGTGTCCTCTTCTTTGTTTCCGCCTAATGCAGAGCCTATTGCCACTAAAATAACAATTATAAGGATAAATCCTATAATTTTTGACAAGCAACTTCCTTTCTTTTTCTCTTTCACAACCGTTACGGTTTCTTTTTGCGGAGAGATTGGGTGTCCGCAGTTGGGGCAACTTGTAGCGCCACTACTTACCTCTTTTCCACATTCTGGACATTTGATTAATGCCATAACTCTTTCCTCCTTAAAATGTAAATGTATTTTATTAAAACGCCGAAGCGAATTAATCCAATTTTAATTTAATCAATCTTTTATTATATCCTGTAATGCGGGATATCTGATCA
>PPYF01027513.1_pt1 | contig 24777 bp, 23 predicted proteins | sample 1559871 | NCBI WGS metagenome assembly PPYF01 (sample SAMN08240021, study PRJNA423297) | Human gut metagenome, whole genome shotgun sequencing project. | reverse complement strand
AAGAAACGCTCTGATGTCCGCTATAAAATAACAACATTTTCCACGATACAAGCTAATCTTAAATGAAAGAGCCGTGGGCGCCAGCCCTGGCAACTTCTGAACCGGGATTTCGGGTTTCGGAGTTTTTTCGTAACTTTGTGGGATTAAATAAGTGCCAATGAGTGATCTGATTCCAACAGAGCTTCCGGAGCTCCCCGACGACATAGCCCCCGACCTCTCAGGTGCGGCCTACACTGAAGATTCAATCATCACGCTTGATCCGAAAGAGCATATCCGCCGCCGCCCGGGCATGTATATCGGCAAACTGGGCGATGGCTCGAATTTCGATGACGGAATCTACGTTCTGCTTAAAGAGGTTCTCGACAACTCCATCGACGAATATATGATGGGCTTCGGCTCGCAGATTGACATTACCCTGACCGATGAAGGCTCGGTCAGTGTGCGCGACTACGGCCGCGGAATACCGCTCGGCAAGCTGATCGACGCTTCGTCGAAAATGAACACCGGCGCCAAATACGACAGCTCGGTGTTCAAAAAATCTGTCGGCCTCAACGGTGTCGGAATCAAGGCCGTGAACGCGCTGAGCTCGAGTTTCGAGATTTCGAGCTTCCGCGACGGCAAGACGAAGCATATCGCCTACTGCGAGGGCAATCTGACTGTCGACGGCCCGATAGCCGACACTTCGGAGGCCAACGGAACACTCGTCAGGTTCACTCCCGACGACAAGCTTTTCCGCGGATTCAGATACCGCCAGCAGTTCGTTGTTCCCCTTCTTAAAAACTATTCTTTCCTCAACACCGGCCTGACGCTGAACTTCAACGGCCAGCGCTATCATTCGCGCAACGGTCTTCTCGACCTCCTGCGCGAGAATATGACAAAGGAACCGCTCTATGCGCCGATCCACCTCAAAGGAACCGACATAGAGCTGACGATCACCCATGCCAACCAGTATGGCGAGGAATATTACACTTTTGTCAACGGCCAGCACACAACCCAGGGCGGAACCCATCTGGCCGCCTTCAAAGAGTCGGTCAGCCGCACTTTCAAGGAATTCTTCAACCGCAATTTCGAATACAGCGACATCCGAAACGGCATGGTCGCCGCCCTCTCCATAAAGGTCGAGGAACCTGAGTTCGAATCACAGACGAAGATCAAGCTCGGTTCGCGCGAAATGGCACCGGGAGGCCCTACGGTAGCAAAATTCATCGGCGATTTCGTCAAAAAAGAGCTTGACGACTATCTCCATAGGAACCTCGACGTCGCCGATATTATCCTTAAAAAAGTTCAGGAAAGCGAGCGCGAGCGCAAGTCTATGGCAGGGGTCACAAAACTCGCCCGCGAAAAAGCTAAGAAGGTCAGTGTCCACAACAAGAAACTCTTCGACTGCCGCATACATCTGAACGACCCTAAAGGCGATACCGACAAAAAGCTGCAATCGTCGATTTTCATAACCGAGGGCGACTCGGCCGCCGGCTCCATAACAAAGATACGCAACGTCGAGACTCAGGCAGTCTTCTCGCTAAAAGGCAAGCCGAAAAACTCCTACGGACTGACCCAGAAAGTCGTTTATGAAAACGACGAATTCAATATGCTTCAGGCCGCCCTCAACATCGAGGGGGGCATCGACGGACTGCGCTACAACAACGTTGTCATAGCTACCGATGCCGATGTCGACGGAATGCACATACGCCTTCTGCTGCTGACTTTCTTCCTTCAGTTCTTCCCCGACCTGATCAAGAAGGGGCACGTCTATGTCTTGCAGACGCCTCTCTTCCGCGTGCGCAACAAGAAGGCCACGCGCCGCTCGGCGTCGTCGAAGATCAGCGACGATACATATTACTGCTATACCGACGAAGAACGTATCAACGCCATCAACCGTCTGGGGAACAACGCCGAGATAACACGATTCAAAGGTCTCGGCGAAATATCGCCCGACGAATTCCGCCATTTTATCGGCCCCGACATGCGCGCCGACCGCGTTGGCCTCCGGAAGGAAGATGCCGTAGCCGAAGTTCTCGAATTCTATATGGGCAAGAACACCCCCGAACGTCAGAATTTCATTGTCGAAAATCTAATTGTCGAAGATGACAGCCAAATTTCCTGAACAGCCGCGCCGGGTTTTCTTCGCCGGCTCTTTCAACCCGTTCACTGTAGGCCACCGCGACATTGTCGACCGTGCGCTCTCGATGTTCGACAGCGTAGTCATAGGTGTCGGAATCAACGAATCGAAAAACGCGGCCGGCTGGGAAACGTCGCGCCGCGTTGAAGCCATCAGAGCCGTCTTCGCCGGCAATCCCTGCGTAGAGGTTACAGCCTACACAGGGCTGACCGTCGACGCCTGCCGCCGGGCCGGAGCGACAGCCCTGCTGCGCGGCGTGCGCAATGCCGCTGATTTCGAATATGAGCGCAATCTTGCCGACATCAACCGCAACATTTCCGGACTGGAAACCGTTCTACTGTTATCGAGGCCCGAGCTGGCCTGGATAAGTTCGTCGGCCCTGCGTGAGCTCAGCCACAACGGCGTCGACATCGACCAATATCTGCCATAACCCCTTACTCACTCGTGACAATAATGAAGAAATTTCTTCTTTTCGCAGTTCTTTTCAGCGCTTTGGTTCCTCTGGCGCAGACTCTCGACCCTGCCCGGAAAATAGCTTCGGTGGAGAAAATAATCGAGACCTTCTATGTCGATCCTGTCGACACCGGCAAAGTAGTCGACGAAGGCATAAGGGCCATGCTGAAGAAACTTGACCCCCATTCGAGCTATACGAACGCCGAAGAAACCAAGGAAGTTACCGAGCCGCTCGAAGGAAAATTCAGCGGAATCGGCATTCAGTTCCAGATGCTCAACGACACGCTTTACGTGATCCAGACAATCGCCGGAGGGCCCAGTGAGCGCGTCGGCATCCAACCCGGCGACCGCATTCTCGTATCGAACGACTCGCTGATATCCGGCGTAAAACGACCTAATTCGAGCGTCATGAAACTCTTGCGCGGGCCGAAAGGAACTGTCGCCAACCTAAAGGTTCTGCGCGGCAAGGAGACAATCGACTTCCGTGTCGTCCGCGACGATATTCCGATCTACAGTGTCGACGCCTCATATATGGTCGACCCCGAGATCGGCTACATACGCCTCTCGCGCTTTGCCGAAGACACTCCCAAGGAGATGTATGAGGCTATCGAAAAACTGAATAAACAGGGCATGAAGAAGCTCATCATCGACCTTCAGGACAATTCGGGCGGCTACCTCCAGAGCGCCACCACCCTCGCCGAGATGCTGCTCCCCTTCGATGCCCCGATCGTCAGCACCGGCTCGGACCGGCTCGGACGTTCGACATACAATGCCGCCGCCCCATCCACCCTCTTCGACGGCCCCGTTCAGATTCTCGTCAACCAGTTCAGCGCCTCGGCCAGCGAAATCCTCTCGGGTGCTGTCCAGGACAACGACCGCGGCATTATCGTCGGACGGCGCACCTTCGGAAAAGGTCTCGTTCAGCGACCGTTCCCGTTCCCCGACGGCTCTATGGTGCGCCTTACAGTAGCGCGCTACTACACTCCGTCAGGCCGCTGCATCCAGAAGCCCTATCACGACGGCGACGACGACGCCTATCGCGACGACCTCATAAACCGCTACAAACACGGCGAATATCTCAGCGAAGACAGCATCGTTCTGCCCGACTCGCTTAAATACTACACCCTGAAGCTCCATCGACCGGTTTACGGCGGAGGCGGCATACTTCCCGATAAATTCGTGCCTATCGACACAACAGGTTATTCAACATATTACCGCGATCTGATGGCCAAGGGCGTCTATAACCGAATTGTCACAAACTATATCGACGCCAACCGCAAGCAGCTGAAGAAGAGCTACAAGAACGTCGGCGACTTCATTTCAGGCTTCGAAATCAGTCAGAAGCTCATCGACGACATGGTCAAGCTCGGCGAGGATGAGGGCGTTCCTTTCGATGAAAAAGGATTCGAGACTTCGAAAGAGACAATCCTGACAATCCTGAAAGGACTGATTGCACGCGACCTGTTCGATCAGGAAGCCTATTGGCGCGTTGCCAACCGCCTCGACCCGGTCTACCTCAAGGCTGTCGAAATCTTCACCACACCCGGAGCTTATGAAGCAGCCCTGAGCCATCAATAACCTCCGGTTAATGACAGACAAAGGGGAGATGCGTCAGACGATGCACCTCCCCTTTGCGTTATATCTTATCTGTTTTTACTCGGCCGAGAGAATCGACGGAGCAGTGTAGACACGTGAGGCAAGCTCGCGGTCGAGGGTGTAAAGGCCCATACCGTCGTTACCGATAAGAGTGAACTTATCGATAAGAGTGCGGGCATTGTCTTCCTCTTCGACCTGCTCCGAAACAAACCAGGCCAAACGGTCGCGGGTAGCATAGTCATGCTCGGCCTCGGCCAGCGCATAGAGATTGTTGATGAGAGCGGTCACTTTCTGCTCATGCTCGAGAGTGGCCTTGAAAGCATCGAGAGGGGTTGCCCATTCTGTGGGAACGGCGTCGATAGCTTTGAGAATCACACGTCCGCCGCGCTGGTTGATATAGTTCATGAAAATCTCAGCGTGGGCCTGCTCTTCCTGATACTGGATGCGGAACCAGTTGGCCACACCGGGCATACCGCTGTTGGCAAACTGCATACCCATTGAAAGATAGAGATAAGCGCTCCAAAGTTCAGCATTAATCTGCTCATTGATAGCGTCTTGAATTTTTGCGTTCATAATATGGAATTGTTTATTAGGTTAGTTTGTTTCTGGCTGCAAAAATAGTCAAAAAACGGCGACTGTGAGCTAACTTTTTTCGAAAAAACTATCGCGGAAATCTATCGCAGGGACAATCAGCGCGCCGCTCCCGCGATGTCGGAATAAGTCGGAAGTCTGTCGACGAAAGAATACGTTCCCGCATCACTGTTGACCCGGCAGCAATAATGATTCATGCCGTTGCTGACAACAAGCCACGGAGTTTTAAGCACAATATTATAACGGGCGATCTGATCGAACGTCCGCTGCGAAACCGCGATATAAGGCGCCTTATACTCGACTATCATCAGCGGCCGACGGCCTGTGCGGTCGAAAACGACGGTGTCGCAGCGGCGGCGCGTCCCGTTGAGCGTCAGCGCCAGCTCATTGGCCATAAGCGACCGCGGAAAACCTTTTTCCGACATAAGGTAGGCGATGAAATGCTGCCTGACCCATTCCTCGGGAGTCAGCGCCACCATCTTCTGTCTTAACGGATCAAAAATTTTCAAAGCTCCCGAATCGGCCCGCTCTATCCGGGCTTCGACAGGCGGAAGATTCAAAGGTGGCGGCAATTGGGTCATCGCGTATTTTGGCAATCGGTTTTTTCTGCGTAAATTTACGAAAATTTTCCGATTAAACGGCAATGGCCACACCCGCGACACTAACCTACGAGCAACTTCACCGACAGATTCTGTCAGGAAAAACAGCGCCCGTCTATCTTCTCCACGGCGAAGAAGGATATTTCACCGATCTGCTGATCAATGACTTTGTCGGGCTCATATCTCCCGACGACCGCGACTTCAATCTCTACACGCTCTATGCGCCCGAAACGTCGATGATAGCTGTCGACGAAACCTGCCGCCGTTTTCCAATGATGGCCGACAGGATGGTAGTGATTCTCAAGGAAGCTCAGGCAATAAGCGCCACCGAACTGAACAAACTCCACACATATTGCGAGAATCCGTCCCCTTCGACGGTGCTCGTTATCTCATGTCGCGGAGAGCAGGCAAAAGGAAAAGACCTCATTGCCGCGATACGCAAAAACGGAGTTATCTTCGAATCGAAAAAGCTTAAGGAATCTGCCGTTGCCGGTGTGCTCCAGAGCCTCATTAAAGAAAAAGGACTCGGAGTAGAGCCGAAGAGTCTGGCGATGCTGACCGAATATGTCGGCACCGATATGTCGCGGCTCCACAACGAAGTCGACAAACTGGCCGTGGCCCTCGGCCGCGGCGCAACGATAACGCCCGAATCTATCGAAAGGAATATCGGATTCAGCAAAGATTTCAACAACTTCGAGCTTATCAACGCGCTTGCAGCTCACAACGGAGCCAAAGCCTACCGCATTATCGAGTTTTTCCGCGCCAACCCGAAGTCGAATCCCTTCGTAATGACAATAAGCGCCATATTCAATTTCTTCAGCGACCTGATGATATTCCATTTCTCGCGCGACAAATCACCGGCGGCGCTCGTGGCCGCAATGGGGCTTCGCAGCGAATGGCAGCTGAAGAACTACACCGGGGCAGCCCGCAACTACAATGCCTATAAAGTCATCGAAATAATCGGCGCCATCCGCGAAGCCGACACCCGCAGCAAAGGCATAGGCTCGCGCGTAGACCCTTATGACGCGCTCCACGATCTGGTATTCAGGATTCTCAACGCTCAGGGCATTCTCCCCGTCTGAACCGGTTCGACACCTATGCCGGGAAGCGACGGCAGAGTTATGCGGCCGTCGACAACCGACACTCCGCGGAAACGGTCGTTCGCAATGAGAAGATTCCCGTCGAGATCGGCATAGTCGGCCAGCGGCGAAAGCTGGGCAGCCGCACTTACGCCACACGACGTCTCGGTCATACAGCCCAACATCACCTTCATCCCGAGCGCACGCGCCAATGTTGCCATCTGATACGCCTCGTGGAGACCTGTAGACTTCATCAGCTTTATATTTATTCCATGGCATGTGCCCTTTAGCGGCGCAACATCGGCCAGGCGTTTCACCCCCTCGTCGGTAATAATCGGAAGCGGCGACCGCTCGGTCAGCCATGCCATATCGTCGAGAGCCATTTTGTCGAAAGGCTGCTCAACAAAGATACAGCCGCGTCCGGCAAGCCAGTGACACATCTCAAGAGCATACTCGCGGTCTTTCCACCCCTGATTAGCATCGACACATATAGGGACATCAGGCCTCTTCTGCCGGATAATATCTACGAGCATCCTGTCGTTGTCGAGCCCCATTTTGACCTTCAGCACCTTATACGGCATAGCCTCATCGACTTTCTGCCTGATAACCTCGGGAGTGTCCATCCCGATAGTAAACGACGTGTTCGGCGTCTTAGCGGGGTTAAGCCCCCAGATACGGTGCCACGGCTGCCCCATCAGTTTGCCTGTCAGATCATGAAGCGCGATGTCGACAGCAGCCTTTGCCGCGCAGTTCCCCTCGGCGATTCCGTCGAGATAGTCATGAATGTCCTCAATAAGAAACGGGTCGGAGAACTGACCCAGATCAACCTTGCCGAGAAAACCGGTCACACTGTCGACGCTCTCGCCGAGATACGGCGGCATCGAGGCCTCGCCATAGCCAGTCAGGCCGTCATAGCTGATCTCAACCTGAACGTCGGGCGTTGTCGTCCGGGAATTGCGGGCCAGATTGAACGCATGACGCAGTTTCAGTTCATATGGAAAGAAACGCATCTCCATCCGCGGCCTTTTTACCACAGCAGGCACCCCGACCGCGGCAATCGCCCGTTCGGGAATCATGGCCCCGGCTGTCGCCGCAGCCGCCGCCATCAGAAAATCTCGTCGGTTCATACCCCAAAGATAACAATTATTCTGTAAAAGATTTGCATGGTGAAAGCGTTATTAAACTCCAAAGATTTTACACAGTGTACTTTAATAATCCACTGATTTGCCAGTAAATTTTAATAACTTTGCGAAGAAAAGCAATCTTTATGAAAGAAAACAAACAATATCTATTCCAGCCTTTGAGCGAAAGTCAAGATACACTATCGAGGCAAAAGCCTGAAAATGAAATAATTATTTATCAACCTGACTCGACCCTAAAACTCGAAGTAAGACTTGAAGATGAAACCGTGTGGCTGACCCAGCAACAGATTGCCGATTTGTTCGGGACTAAACGTCCGGCTATAACCAAGCACTTGACAAATATTTACAAATCAGCCGAGTTGGAAGAGAATAACACATGTTCCATTTTGGAACACATGGGTAATGACGGCAAACAGCGTTATACAACCAAGTATTATAACCTTGATGCAATCCTGTCTGTTGGCTATAGAGTCAACAGCCGGAATGCGACGTTATTCCGTCAATGGGCCAACAAAATATTGAAAGAATATCTATTAAGAGGATACAGCATAAATCAACGTCTCCTCTACATGGAAAACCGCATCGACCGCCGTCTTTCGGAACATGACCATCAGATAAAGGAACTCTATGGCAAAGTTGACTTCTTTATTAAGACGTCGTTGCCACCACGTGAGGGCATTCTTTTTGACGGACAGATATTCGACGCACACGTTTTTGTCTGTGACCTCATTAGGCGCTCCCGAAAACGCATCGTTCTTATTGATAACTATATTGATGAGACAGTCCTGACATTACTGAATAAACGCAACCGAGGTGTTCTCGCAACAATATATACTAAGAAGGTTGATAACAATTTAAGTCTGGATATAAAACGACACAATGACCAGTATGCACCTATAAATGTCCATACCTCCAATAAAATCCACGACCGCTTTCTGATTATTGATGACACTCTCTTCCATATCGGCGCATCTATTAAAGACCTTGGCAAGAAACTCTTTGCATTCTCACAAATGGAAGCCTCCCCCACCGCAATTCTCGGCAATTTATAATACCACTATTCGCTCTCTTGAAAGTACCTTATAACATAACCATTATGCCTACCTTTTCAAAGGAGCGCCGAGCAGAAGCAACAGCTTGCGCGAGCGCGAACGCGCGCCGATTATTCTGACATTGCCGTCGCCGCCGCGCCGTATGCCGAGACGCTTGCGGAGCTCTTCGGCCGACATGACGAAATTTCTGACCGCGACATCGGCCGCATCGCAGCCGAGCTCGCGGCCGGCCCGCTTACACCACTCCACTGCTTTCACAATCGGCCTGATCTCTCCGGGAAAACCTTCAGACGGCGCATCGCCGACATAGAGATGCGTGTCTGGAGCAAGCGCCGGCCCGAACCTCTCCGACATCAGGCGGAATGCTCCCGACTTCAGCATGGCGGCCGAAGGCTCGTGGAGCCACTGTCCGGCTTCGGGTTCTGCAAAGCATATTTCGGCGGCAGCCTCGTTTTCAGGGGAGAAAGAAAATTCAGGACTTTCACCGTCGATGACCCGCGTCAGGCCCGAGCCCGGAATGACAGCCGTCAGCTCCTTACACTCATTCGACTCGCCATATACGATTATGTCGGCGTCGCCGCCGAGTTCCGTCCTCATCCGCGATATGTCGAGCATCGGCGATGCCTTTATTATAACGCGCGCAGCGCGCTGTCGCAGCAGCGGCAACAGCTCAACGACATTGGGGCTGCAATCCGCCAGAGCGAACAGCCGCCTGCCGTCGCGTCCGCGCCGCGCCGGATCGATAAAAATGACATCGAATTTCCTGTCGGTCACGCGCAGCCACTCGGTAGAATCAGCGCATACGCCCTCGACATTGTCAAGTCCGAGCGCACGCGCATTCATGTTGACAGCCTCCGCACAGCGGGAATCGATGTCGATCGCGGTCACCGACGAAGCGCGCCGCGCTATGTGGAAAGCGTCGATGCCAAGACCGCAGGTCATGTCGAGGACTGACGATCCCGGCTCGACAAGATCGGCATGGAGCGCGGCGAGATGGTCGCCGGTGGCCTGTTCGGCCGAAAGCGCCGTAGGAAAACGGAATTCGCTGCAGCTGAGTGTCAGCGGCAGTTTCGAAGCCGCGCGCTCGCGCAGTTCGGCCTGAAGGATGGCATCAAGTCTGGCCGGATCGCCGGCCGCGGCGAGGCGCTCTCTGTTATAGTCAACCGCCATAGATCTATCCGATAAAGCAGTGTGTCGGAGGGCCTCATCCGTCCTCCGACACACCAAAGTTATTTAATCAAATGAGTTTCAGGCTTTATAGGCCTCCATGTCCTCGACACGGAAATTGGCGATGAAGTCGGCGTGTTTCACGATGTCGGCCTGCGCCATCTTCACGTAGACTTCGAGCGACTTGTCGAACATATCGTTGCGGTTGGCATCGAGCAGCAGAAGCGACGACATGACAACATCGGCGGCCATCTCGACGAGGCGGCGGGCCACGAACGAAACATACTGGTCATCCTTGACTTCCTCAACCTTGGCCAGAGTTTCGGTATATGCCTTGAACATCTCTTTGATGGTGTTCTTGGTTCCTTCAAGACGCTGATCGACCTCGGTGTTGAGATATTCCTCGATGAGGTTCGTGTAGGTTCCGGTGGTGACGTGGCGGATTGCGGCGACAACCTGAAGCTGGGTCGTACCTTCGTAAATCGAGGTGATTCGGGCATCGCGGTAGATACGCTCGCAGGTATAGTCTTTCATGAAGCCCGAACCGCCGTGAATCTGAATGCAGTCATAGGCGTTCTGGTTGCAATATTCGCTGCCCATGCCTTTGGCCATTGGAGTCAGGGCGTCGGCGCGACGGCTGTAGAATTTCATTTCCTTGCGCTCGTCGGGGGTCAGCGAACGTTCGCGGGCAATATCCTCGTAGGCCTTGTAGAGATCGACATAGCGGGCTGTTTCATAGAGAAGCGAGCGGCTGGCGTCGAGTTTGGCTTTCATAACCGAAAGCATCTCGAACACGGCGGGGAAATCTATGATAGCCTTGCCGAACTGACGACGGTCGCGTGCATAAGCCAGCGCCTCGCGATAGGCAAGCTCGCTGACACCGACACTCTGTGCGGCGATTCCCAGACGGGCGCCGTTCATCAGGGCCATTACATATTTGATAAGGCCGAGGCGGCGCGATCCGCAAAGCTCAGCTTTGGCGTTCTTGAACACAAGTTCGCAGGTGGGGCTGCCTTTGATACCCATCTTGTTCTCGATACGGCGGACGGTAACGCCGCCGTCGCGCTTATCATAGATGAACATCGACAGGCCGCGACCGTCGCGGGTGCCCTCTTCACTGCGGGCAAGCACGAGATGTATGTCGCTGTCGCCGTTGGTGATGAAGCGCTTGACACCGTTTAGGCGCCATGTTCCGTCAGGCTGCTCGGTTGCCTTGAGCATTACGCTCTGGAGGTCGGAACCTGCATCAGGCTCGGTAAGGTCCATCGACATGGTCTCGCCGTTGCAGACGCGGGTTATATAACGCTGTTTCTGATCTTCGTCGGCAAACTCATAGATCGTCTCGGCGCAGTCCTGAAGGCCCCAGAGGTTTTCGAAGCCTGTGTCGGCACGGCTGACGATATCAGCGGCCATGATATACGGAGTGATCGGGAAATTCAGTCCACCGAAGCGGCGCGGCATTGCCATGCCCATGAGACCGGCCTTGCGGCACTTGTCGAGGTTCTCGACAGTTCCCGGAGCATATTCGACGTGTCCGTCGACAACCTTCGGGCCTTCCTGATCGACTGATTCGGCGTTTTCAGCAATTGTAGTTCCGCAGACGTCGCCGACGATATCGAGCACGCGGTCGTAGCTGTCGATGGCGTCTTCGTAGTCCATGGGAGCATAGTCATATTTCTCGGCGTCGGTATAGTCGCGCTCCTTGAGGGCGACTATCTTGCGCATCAGCGGATGGGTCAGATGATGCTTCAGCGCCGGGTTGTCGGTATAAAAATTAGCCATGGCTTATTTATTTCGAATTTTTCTTGTAGTACTTGATAAGTTTCGGCACAACATCTTCAACCGTGCCTGTGATGACAACGTCGGCGATCTTGTTGATAGGAGCGTCGGGATCGTTGTTGATAGAGATGATCATTGCGCTCTCCTGCATTCCGGCAATATGCTGGATCTGACCTGAGATACCGCAGGCGATATAGAGTTTCGGACGCACTGTGACACCGGTCTGGCCGATCTGGCGGCAATGCTCTGCAAAGCCGGCGTCGACGGCCGCACGCGAAGCGCCTACTTCGGCGCCGATAGTGTCGGCAAGCTTGAACAGCAGGTCGAAATTCTCTTTCGAGCCTACGCCGTAACCGCCGGCCACGATGATGGGCGAATTCTTGATGTTTACTTTCGATTTCTCGATGTGGCGGTCGATGATTTCGACAACGAAGTCTTCGTCGCTGACATATTTCTTCGGGTCGAGATTGATGACCTCACCCTTATAACCGGCGTCTTTGATCTCTTTCTTCATCACGCCCTCGCGGACGGTGGCCATCTGCGGACGGTGGTCGGGATTGACAATCGTGGCCACGATGTTGCCGCCGAAAGCCGGACGGATCTGATAGAGAAGGTCGGTATATTCCTTGCCGGTCTTGGGATCGGTGTGGTCGCCGATTTCCAGAGCCGTGCAGTCGGCTGTCAGACCGCTGTGGAGACACGAGCTGACGCGCGGGCCGAGGTCACGGCCGATGCAAGTAGCGCCCATGAGGCAGATCTGCGGCTTGATCTCCTTGAACAGGTTGATCAGCACTGCGGCGTGGGGGTTCGAAGTATAGGGGAAAAGGCGCGGATCCTCTACTTTATAGACAACATCGGCGCCGTAAGGGAAAATCTGATCTTCTACGCCGTCGAGCTTGTCGCCAAGCACCAGAGCCTCGAGCTTCACGCCCAGACGGTCGGCGAGCTTGCGTCCTTTTGTAAGGAGTTCCTGACTGACGTCGGCAATCTTGCCTTCGTCGAACTCGCAGTAAACAACGAGATTGTTATTGTCTGTCATGATTCTTTAGCCGATGGTGTGGTTAGTAATGAGTTCTTTGACGAGATCTTCGATAGCGGCATCGCTGTCGTCGAGACGACGGCTCTCTTTAGCCGTGAACACAACATTCTCGATCGCCTTCACTTTTGTGGGCGAGCCCGGCATGCCGATCTGCTCGGGATCGGCCTCGACAAAGGCTGCGCCCCACTCTTTGATCTGAAGCTCGGGACGCTTTGCTACAATTTCCTTGCGGCGCTCGTCGGCCTTGGCGAGTTCGCCGGCCGAAGCGGCATATTTGTATTGCATTACACGACGGGCGTTGCGCGGACGGCATTCGGCGGCCGATCCGTTGACGGTCACTACGCAGGGGAGCGGAGCCTTGACGGTCTCGACGCCGTTCTCGAGACGGCGGCGCACGGTAACATGGCCGTCGCTGAGATCAACGATCTCTTCAGCGTAGGTAACCTGAGGCAGTCCGAGTTTCTCGGCTATCTGAGGGCCTACCTGAGCCGTATCTCCGTCGATAGCCTGACGGCCACCGAGAATTATATCGTAATTGCCGATTTTTTTCACGGCCTGAGCCAGTGAATAGGATGTTGCGAGAGTGTCGGCGCCGCCCAATACGCGGTCGGTAAGAACTATGCCGCCGTCAGCTCCGCGGAAAATACCCTCGCGGATGATCTCGGCAGCGCGGGGGAGGCCCATTGTCAGCATGGTAACAGTGCTTCCCGGGTTGGCGTCCTTCAGTCGGAGAGCCTGCTCAAGCGCGTTGAGATCCTCGGGATTGAAGATGGCCGGCAGAGCTGCGCGGTTGATGGTGCCATCTTCTTTCATCGCATCTTTGCCGACATTGCGGGTATCGGGAACCTGCTTTGCCAGCACAATGATGTTAAGACTCATTTGATAGTTGATTGGTTAGTTGATATTCTGTTTCGGGGCAACAAAGTTAACAACAAATCGGCTAATTGCCAAACTTTTGGGACAAAGGTCGGGCATATTAGCCGATTCGTCGGTTATATTAGCTGTTATTTCGCTGTCCGGGCTTCAATCCACTTACGGGCGTTGACGAACGCGTCGATCCAGGGCGTCACCTCGTCGGCATGGCGCGCTGCCGGATAGAAGCCACACTGCCAGGGGAATATAGTGCGTTCGAGGTGAGGCATCATAGCCAGATGACGGCCGTCGTCGCTGCATATTCCGGCTACCGAAGCGCGCGACCCGTTGGGATTGCCGGGATAGCCGCTGTAGTTGTATTTCAGAGCTACGTTGTAGCGGTCGAGCGGCAGGGGTAGTTCGAATTTTCCTTCGCCATGGGCCACCCAGATACCGAGTTTCGAGCCGGCGAGCGAGCCGAGCATGATCGAGCGGTTTTCGGGCACACTGACTCCGAGGAAGGCGCTCTCGAACTTGTGGCTGTTGTTGTGGCGCATCGCCGTGCGGCGCTCGTGGGCCGGATTAACGAGATTCAGCTCGACCATGAGCTGACAGCCGTTGCAGACTCCGAGGCTCATCGTGTCGTCGCGCTGATAGAAACGCTCGAGAGCGCGGCGCGCGTTGTCGTTCCAGCGGAATGCCCCGGCCCAGCCTTTTGCCGAACCGAGCACGTCGCTGTTCGAGAAACCGCCGCAGAACACAATCATGTTCACATCGTCGAGAGTCTCGCGTCCGCTCATGAGATCAGTCATGTGGACATCCTTGACGTCGAAGCCGGCCATGTAGAGCGAGAATGCCATCTCGCGGTCGCCGTTAACACCCTTTTCACGGATGATTGCGGCACGGATGCCCGAACGCTCTTTGCGCACAACCGAAAGTCCGCGCGAAGCCATCGATCCGTCGAAGCCGGCGGGCAGGCGCCAGCGCAGCGGCTGCTTGCGATAGTTGGCATAGCGGTCGGCGGCGCAGGCTTCGCCGCTCTGCTCGATGTCGAGAAGATATGAGGGATAATACCAGACGTCGCGCAGATGGTCGATTCCGAGCATCCACATTCTGTCCCCTTTGCCGACGGTCAGCAGGCGCTCCTTTGCCGGCGTGCCGATAGCCTTGAAGTCGACTCCGGCATCGGCGAGAGTGCGCTCGAAAGCGGCGCGTTTCGGCTCGGCGACCTGAACCACGAGAGCGGGGTTCTCGGCGAAGAGCGTGGTGATGACATCCAGGTCGAACGAATCGAGATTGATGTCGATACCTCCGGCGGTGTTGGCGAACGCCATCTCGAGAAGCGTGGTCACAAGACCTCCGGCGCTGACATCGTGGGCCGCCAGCAACGCTCCGCGGCTTACGAGAGCCTGGACGGCATTGAAGGCGCGCGCGAAATAGTCCGGATCGGAAACAGTGGGCACATGACTGCCTACACGTCCGAGAGTCTGGGCAAGTGCCGAACCGCCGAGAGCGAGCGGACTGCGCGAGAAATCGATATAATAGAGTGTCGATTTTTTATTCTGAAGAACGGGGCTGACGGTCTTGCGGACATCTTTCACCTCTCCGGCTGCCGAAATAATGACAGTGCCGGGAGCCATGACTTTGTCGTCACCATATTTCTGGGTCATCGACAGAGAGTCTTTGCCCGTCGGGATATTGATTCCGAGCGCGCAGGCGAAATCAGAGCATGCCTTGACAGCGCGATAGAGAGCGGCATCCTCCCCCTCGTTGCGGCAGGGCCACATCCAGTTGGCCGACAGCGAGACAGCGCTCAGCCCTCCGTCGAGAGGCGCGCCGACAATATTCGTCAGCGCTTCGGCTATGGCAAGCACCGAACCGGCGCCCGAATCGGCCAGAGCCGCCTGAGGCGCATGGCCGATAGAAGTCGCGATTCCCTTTTTGCCGTTATAGTCGAGAGCCACGACGCCGCAGTCGCTCAGAGGCAGCTGCAGTTCGCCCTGACACTGCTGGCGGGCGATCTTGCCGGTGATCGAGCGGTCGACTTTGTTTGTCAGCCAGTCTTTGCAGGCCACAGCCTCGAGGCTCAGAACGTCGTTGAGATATTCCTCAAGGCGCGATTCCTCGGTTTCGCAGTCGGCATAGCTGCGCTCTACGGTGACATCGCGCATGACAGTCTTGGGCGGATTGCCGAACATATCGCTCATCTCGAGATTCATCGGCTTCGAGCCGTCGGGCAGTTCGAAAACGAAGCGATGGTCGCCGGTAGTCTCACCGATGACATACATCGGCGAACGCTCGCGGTCGGCGACACGGCGCACGAAGTCGACATCCTCGTTTTTCATCACCATTCCCATGCGCTCCTGACTTTCGTTGCCGATAATCTCTTTGGCCGAAAGAGTCGGATCGCCCACCGGAAGAGCGCTGATGTCGATATGTCCGCCCGTCTCTTCGACAAGCTCGCTGAGTGCGTTCAGGTGTCCGCCGGCGCCATGGTCGTGGATAGACACGATCGGATTGTTCTCGGATTCGGCCATGGCACGGATGACATTGCTGACACGTTTCTGCATCTCGGGATTGGCTCGCTGCACGGCATTCAGCTCGATGGCATTGTCGTACTGACCCGTGGCGACCGACGATACTGCGCCGCCTCCCATGCCGATACGGTAGTTGTCGCCTCCCATGAGAACAACGGCCTGACCCGGTTCGGGAACACCCTTGATGGCGTCTTTGGCGAACGCGTAGCCGACACCGCCGGCGAGCATGATGACTTTATCATAGGCATAAACGCGGCCTTCCTCATTATGCTCGAATGTCAGGAGCGAACCGCAGATAAGCGGCTGTCCGAACTTGTTGCCGAAGTCGCTGGCACCGTTCGAAGCCTTGATGAGAATGTCGGCCGGGGTCTGATAGAGCCATACTCGCGGATCCATCATCAGCTCCCAGCGACGGCGCGGGTCGAGACGCGGATAAGAGGTCATATAGACAGCCGTGCCCGCAAGCGGCAGCGATGCCTTTCCGCCGCCGAGACGGTCGCGGATCTCGCCTCCGCTGCCGGTAGCGGCACCGTTGAACGGTTCGACAGTGGTCGGGAAGTTGTGAGTCTCGGCCTTGAGCGAGAGGACGGTCTTGACCGGGCGGCTGGTGAAATAATCAGCCTTGTCGGGATTTTCGGGATAGAACTGGTCTACTACCGGGCCTTTCACGAAAGCCACATTATCCTTATAGGCCGATACGAGGCGGCCGGGATTCTCTTTCGAGGTCTTTTTTATCATTCCGAAGAGCGACGAAGGCATCTCCTTGCCGTCGATAATGAAAGTGCCGTTGAAAATCTTATGGCGACAGTGCTCCGAGTTGACCTGACTGAAACCGAAGACTTCGCTGTCGGTCAGCGGACGGCCGAGGCGCTCCGAGAGAGCGGCGAGATAGTTCTCTTCATCGGCGCTGAGAGCGAGGCCTTCGCGACGGTTATACTCGCGGATGTCGGCGATATGTTCGACAGGCTCGGCTTCGCGGTTGACGTCGAAAATTTTCTGGTTCAGTCCGTCGTATACACGCTGAAGCATCTTGTCGTAACGGGGTTCGGCATCGCGGCTAAGCTCATATTCCTCTATGCGGGTTATGCCCTGAAGGCCCATGTTCTGGGTTATCTCGACAGCATTGGTGCTCCACGGCGTTATCATTTCACGACGCGGCCCGATAAAGGTGCCTTTTACACTTTTTGCGCTCAGTGGGCGAGCTCCGTCGAACAGCCACGTCAGCTTTTCTTTCTCAGTGTCGGTCAGAACGTGATCAACTTCGACAGCGGTGACCCGGCGGGCACCTTTTTTGAAAAACAGTACCATGATAATGACTTCGGTTTGGTTTCAGACCGCAAAATTACGAATTTTTCCTCACAAACCCCTATTGCGGTTCCGACATATGTTGAAAAAACGCGCGGAGACGCTGCCGCAGTGGCAACGTCTCCGCTTATGCTTATGACGTAAAAGTTCGGATTATTCGCTTACAACCTCGAAAGGAACTTCAACGAGAACTTCCTTGTGGAGCTTGACATTGGCAACGTAGTTACCGACTTCCTTGACCGACTGCTTGATCTCGATGATCTTGCGGTCGACGGTCAGGCCCTGGGCTTCGAGAGCTTCGGCAATCTGAGCTGCGCCGACAGAACCGAAGATCGTGCCGGTTTCGGAGGTCTTGGCCGACAGAGTCAGCTTGACGTCTTTAAGCTTGGCGGCCATCTCTTCGGCCTCAGCTTTGAGCTGGGCAATCTTGTGGGCGCGCTGGCACTGGTTTTCGGCAAGCACCTTCAGGGCGGCGGCATTGGCGATGACAGCCTTACCTGTCGGGATAAGGTAGTTGCGGCCGTAGCCGTCTTTCACTTCAACAACATCGTCTTTATAGCCGAGGTTGGATATGTCTTCTTTAAGAATGATTTTCATAATTCCTTGTCGTTAAACGGTGTTGAACTTATTTCATAAGGTCGGTGACGTAGGGAAGCAGAGCCAGATGACGGGCGCGCTTCACGGCCTGAGCTACGCGACGCTGGAATTTCAGCGAGGTTCCGGTTATGCGGCGGGGAAGAATCTTGCCCTGCTCGTTGAGGAACTTCTTGAGGAATTCGGGATCTTTATAGTCGATATACTTGATACCGCTGCGTTTGAAACGGCAGTATTTTTTCTTCTTTACATCGACCGACATGGGGGTGAGATAACGGATTTCTGATTGCTGTGCCATTGTTTCTTAGTCCTCCTTGACTTCTTCTTTAACTTCGGTTACTACAGCCTCTTCAACGGGTTTGGCAGCGGCTTTGGCGGCACGCAGCGAACGACGTTTGGCGGCATACTCGTGGGCATACTTGTCGAGGCGGAAGGTCAGATGACGGAGCACGCGCTCGTCGCGGCGGAAGGCCGTTTCGAGTTTGGCAACGACGTCGCCGGGAGCGTCGAACTCGATGAGGGTGTAGAAGCCGGTCGACTTCTTCTGGATGGGATAGGCCAGTTTGCGAAGGCCCCACTCTTCGGTGTTGACGATGGCTGCGCCATTGTCGGTGAGCACCTTAGAGAATTTCTCTACCGCTTCCTTCATCTGAACATCAGACAAAACGGGAGTTAAAATGAAAACGGTTTCGTAGTTATTCATAAAAGTGTTTGTTAATTAAAGCGCCGCAAAGGTAAGAAGTTTTTCCGACACGGCCAAATATTTTTCAGACAGCTTTTTGCAGGCGAATTCACTTGCGGACGTAATGAGGCATCTCGGCGGGGATGACCATCGAGATCTCGACAAGTCCGGCGACCCTGCCCTGCTGACGCCACGCCGTCTGGTAGATCATCTTTCTGACCTCCCCCTTCTCGATAGTGTAGCAGTTCGTTCCGCCGGTCTCGAGAAGGCGGCGTATAATGGCGCAGGCGCGCTCGGGATGGTAGTCGAGAAGATTGTGGCCTATGATGTCGCCATGTCGGGCAAACGTCTTGCGCGAAAGATCATTCATATAGATTATACGGCAGTCGGCATCACACACGGTGATCGCGCAGTTGAGGTCGCGGCTCCACTCGGGGAGCTTCTCTTCGATGTTATTCATGGTCGGTTTGTTGTTTTGGTCAGCGGAGCCGGAACAGATAAGCGGCAGTAACCTCTATCGACATTCCGCGCGACGCCGAAAAATAATCTTTTTTGCTGGCATGGAAGATGTTTCCGAGTCCGTAGTAGAAACGGCCCTCGACAAGAACCGAATGCCGGTGCCTGAAAATCATCTCCATGCCGACTCCGGCCGAGATGCCGTAGTCGAAACGGTTCTCGACTTTCTTATTGAGCTGTTCGCTGTTGCGGTAGCCCGCAGGATAGCCCTCGACACTGCCGAGGTTGGCATAGTCGAAATTGGCCGAAATCGACGAACCTATCATGTAGCCGACCTCGGGGCCAGCGTTGAAGAAGCCGCGGAAGCGGTCGTTGCCGAAATAGATATGGGTAAGCAACGGCAGCTGGATATAAGTGAAGGTGCGCCGGTAGCTGAACGGCTCCCCCTTTTCATATTTTTCTTTCCAGCCGCGCTGTTCTACGTTGAGCTCGGCAATGATGCCGAAATGGTTTTGTTCGATATATCTGGCCACGAAACCCGCCATGAAGCCGGGCGTCCATGTCTGATCAACGTGAGGCGAGAACGACATCGACGACACCGTTGCGCCGGCCTTTCCGCCTATAGCGAAATCGGGGCGATAGCGTCGCTGGGCCTCAAGGGCCGGGAACATGGCGACAACGAGCAGCAGGGTAATAATCAGTCGGCGCATGGCGGCTTAAAGCTCGGTTTTCTCGATGATGCCCATAGGGCGATAGATAACGATATAGGCGACCGAATTCACCCAACCCCCTTCGTCGGAGGCCCGTTCAAACTCGAAGCCAGACTGCACTCCCCTGTAAGCCGGCGTCGGCTGCGAGAAGTCGCCGCCATTATGGCGCAGGGCATTGATAAGGTAACAGCCGACATCAAAGCCAAGAGCGCCCTGACGCGGAAGCCCGGCGGCCATTCCGGCGTCGAACCAGTGCTCGAAGCTCTGGTTGACCCTCTTGAAATCAAGGTCGTCGCTGTCGGCATAGAACCGCGAATAGATCACCGTTCCGAGATCGTGCATCTGCTTGGCGGTCTCGCCGCGGAATACTGTCCATTCGGGATAGCCGAACAGCATCAGGTTGTCATTGACGCTGTCGGCGTCTTTCTTCGCAATCAGGGCCGGCAATATCGACTTCAGCTCATCCTGCCGCGAGCTTACAGGCACGAATATGATCTGCTGATCGGTCAGAGCGGCAAGATCGGCCTCACCGAGCTTACCCGAGAATGTGATGTCGACCGACTTGCGTCCGTTAGATGCGAGCGCCGAACGGAAGCTGTCGACAAAATCGCTCTTGTCGGAATTTCCGCCGTCGCGCGTCAGGAACACGAACGTGTGGTCGGGATAACGACGCTGCATGGCCCCTATCACGTCATCGTTGAGCATCTCGATAGGAATATTGCTCTGCATGACCGAACCATTATATTTATATGTGTCGTCGCGCGGAAGGAAGGTATTGAAAACCTCTATGCCGCGGGGACGCGCCCAGGCCGCGATAAGCTCGAACTGAGCCTGATCGTCGGGGGCTATGATAACCTGAACATCGGTATTCTCAAGACGCGAGAGAGCGGCACGCACTGAATCGGAAGAGTTGGCCGTGTCGAACACCCGCAGGCGCGTCGGGTTCTCGCGGCTCTTCAGTGTATCGACTGCCATCAGCAGGCCCTTGTAGAATTCAGTGTGGCGCAATGCTGATTTGTCAGGTTCTTTCTGACCGAGCATAAACGGGAGCATCACGGCTATCGAAACGCTTCCGTCGGCTTTTTTTACTTCCGGCGTCTCGGTTTTCTCAACCGGCGCCACGGGAGTCTGCGCTACATCAGGCTCAGGCTTGGGTTCGGCTTTGGGTTCTGGTTTTGATTCAGGCTTGGCCGAGGAATCAGCTGTCGCCGCAGGCTTCTGAGGCTCGGCCGGCTTAGGCTCGGGAATAATAAGCTCTGTACCTTCCTTGAGCACACCCACCTCAGGATTGGCGGCGGCAAGCTGCGTGACCGTCACTCCGTAATTATGGGCTATCGAATAGAAAGTTTCGCCTCGTTCAACCCTGTGAACGCCGGTTTTCGCAGGCGCGGGGGCTGTTTTCGGTGCCGTTTCGGCGCCTGCGCCCTGCGCAGCGGGGCCTGTCCCGGGCAGAGTGACCGTGATTGTCTGTCCGGCCCGCAGTCCGTCGGCAATCTGCGGATTCTGCTCGATAAGCATCTCAGGGCTTACGCCGAGAAGTTTGCTGAGGCCGTAGATGGTCTCTTTTTTCTCGACGATATGAGTGATCGTGCGCCCCTCGGCACACTCGGCCGCCGGGAAATAGAGCGTCATGAAAGCTCTCAGGCCGTCGCGCACCGACGGATTATGCTGCTCGATATATTCCTGCCCGACGCCGAGTTTGTGGCTCAGAGAATAGAGGGTCTCTTGTAGCGGGACCGAGAATTGAACTCGGGACCTCCGGGTTATGAATCCGACGCTCTAACCAACTGAGCTATCCCGCCGTTTTGGCTTTGCGGTTGCAAAGGTAGCAGTTTTTTCTTTCACGGCAAAATTATTTCGAAAAATTTTTCTTTAGAGCTGTTCCGTCCCGAGCTTTTCGGGGATTTTTGCTAATTTTGTGGCTCGAATGGGGAAAGCCCATGAATCAAGATTGAAAAGACAAAACAATATAGAACTATGGCAAAAGAATTGAAAGACCTAACCAAGCGCTCGACCGACTATTCACAGTGGTATAACGAGCTGGTGGTCAAGGCAGGACTCGCCGAACCTTCGGCTGTACGCGGTTGTATGGTTATTAAGCCCTACGGCTATGCGATATGGGAAAAGATGCAGCATATCCTCGACGGAATGTTCAAGAAAACCGGCGTCCAGAACGCCTATTTCCCCCTTCTGATTCCGAAATCGTTCCTCTGCCGCGAAGCCGAGCATGTCGAGGGTTTTGCCAAGGAATGCGCCGTAGTGACCCACTATCGTCTGAAAAACGACCCGAACGGTTCCGGCGTCGTTGTCGATCCCGATGCCAAGCTTGAGGAAGAGCTTATCATCCGCCCCACTTCAGAGACCATCATCTGGAACACCTACCGCAACTGGATTCAGAGCTACCGCGATCTGCCCCTGCTCGTCAACCAGTGGGCCAACGTGATGCGCTGGGAAATGCGAACCCGCATGTTCCTTCGCACAGCCGAATTCCTCTGGCAGGAAGGCCACACGGCCCATGCCACCTCTGAAGAAGCTCAGGCCAAAGCCGTCGAGATGCTGAATGTCTACGCCGACTTTGCCGAGAACTATATGGCTATGCCTGTAATCAAGGGTGTCAAGAGCGCCAACGAGCGTTTCGCCGGAGCTGTCGAGACCTACACGATCGAGGCCATGATGCAGGACGGCAAAGCTCTTCAGAGCGGCACCTCCCACTTCCTCGGCCAGAATTTCGCGAAGGCTTTCGACGTCACTTTCGTCAACCGCGACAACAAGCCCGAATATGTCTGGGCGACCTCATGGGGCGTCTCGACACGCCTGATGGGCGCTCTCATAATGATGCACAGCGACGACAACGGCCTCGTTTTGCCTCCCCATCTCGCCCCCATTCAGGTTGTCATCGTGCCCATCTATAAGACCGACGACCAGCTTAAAGAGATCTCGGCCGTTGTCGAGCCGATTGTCAACGAGCTGCGCGGCCTCGACGTCAGTGTCAAGTATGACGACGCCGACAACCGCCGCCCGGGCTTCAAGTTCGCCGACTACGAGCTCAAGGGTGTGCCCGTGCGTCTGGCGATAGGCGCCCGCGACATCGAGAACGGCACCGTAGAGCTTATGCGCCGCGACACTCTCGAGAAAGAGATCGTTCCTCTCGAAGGCATTGCAGCTCACGTCAAGAATCTTCTCGAAGATATTCAGGCCAACATTTTCAAGAAAGCCCTCGACCGCCGCACGGCAATGACCCGCAAAGTCGACACCTACGAAGAATTCAAGACCGAAATCGAAAAGGGCGGCTTCCTGATGTGTCACTGGGACGGCACCCCCGAGACCGAGGAGAAAATCAAAGAGGAAACCAAAGCCACCATACGCTGCATTCCTCTCGACGACGATAACGAGGAAGGCACCTGTATGGTTACCGGCAAGCCTTCAAAGCGCCGTGTGATCTTTGCCCGCAACTATTGATTCCCCGACAGATCTCTTCTCCATGCCAAAACAGCCGCCGGTAATAGCCATCGTGGTTCCCTGCTACAACGAGCAGGAAGTGTTGCCTCTGTCGGTGCCGCGCCTTCTCGGCATAATAACGAGAATGGCCGAAGAAGGCATAGCATCGGCCGACAGCTACATTATGCTCGCCAACGACGGCAGCCGCGACACTACCCGCGACATCATAGCCGGAATGCACGCGGCCGACCCCGTCCACGTCAAAGGGCTTTCGCTGTCGCGTAACCGCGGCCATCAGTATGCCCTGCTGGCCGGCCTCACGTCTGTGGCGAAACGCTGCGATGCCGCTGTGTCGATCGACGCCGACCTTCAGGACGATCCCGACGCCATTATCGAGATGGTGAAGCTGTTCAACGCCGGAGCCGAGATAGTCTACGGTGTGCGTTCGTCGCGCAAGACCGACACTGCGTTCAAACGCATAACCGCCCACGCCTTCTACAGATTTCAGCGCGTCATGGGGCTTGAGACTGTCTACGACCACGCCGACTACCGCCTGATGAGCCGGCGTGCCGTCGGAATGCTTCTCAGCTATGGCGAAAGCAACCTTTTCCTGCGCGGCATCGTGCCTCAGATCGGCCTGACAACCGCCGTAGTCACCTACGAGCGGGCTGCCCGCGCCGCCGGAGAGTCGAAATATCCGCTGGCGAAGATGCTCAACTTCTCGATCGACGGAATAACGTCGTTTTCGGCCCGGCCGATGCGATATATCTTCCTCATCGGACTGATATTGCTGCTTGTCGATATAGCGATAGGAATATGGGTGCTCGTCAGCCACTTCTCGGGACATGCCATCTCAGGCTGGTCGTCGCTTATGCTGAGCATCTGGTTTCTCGGCTCGCTTATCCTCATAGCCCTGGGCATAATCGGCGAATATGTCGGCAAAATATTCATCGAGGTCAAACATCGTCCGCGTTTCTTCGTCAGCGAAGAGCTGTTCGACTGACCTCACAATCAACTCTCGTCAATGAACGGCCAAGAATTCACCTCCGACAAAATCGGCGCCATAGGCGCCGCCATAGTCGACATCCTCGCCGAAGGCAACTCTGTCGCCATTCCCGGCTTCGGCACCTTTTTTCCCGAGAAAGCCGATGAATATGTCAAAGCCGACGCCTCGGGACGCCGGCTTCTGATGCCTCCGGCAATAATTGTCAACTTCAAGCCCAGCGTGGTTTTACGCAACCGACTGAAATGAACAGACTGACAGTTCAGGCCCTTGCCGGGCGCATTGCCTCAACCCTCGGAATCACCCCCGAAGCCGCCGAGCAGCTTATCCACGATTATTTCGTTGACGTTGCCGAGCGGTTACAGCGCGGCGAGACTGTCGACATCGACAATCTCGGGAAATTCGCAGCCGGAAGCGAAACCCTCTTCACACCGCTTCCCGACGTAGCCGCCCGCATAAACGAACCGTTTGCCTTCTTTGAGCCGGTAGAACTGAACGACGGCGTCACAGCCGAAACCCTCGACCTCACGGCGCCCGCTTTCCCGGAGCCCGCCCCAGCCCCGGAGCCCGAAAGAATCGAAGAG
>PPYF01621015.1_pt1 | contig 24778 bp, 29 predicted proteins | sample 1559871 | NCBI WGS metagenome assembly PPYF01 (sample SAMN08240021, study PRJNA423297) | Human gut metagenome, whole genome shotgun sequencing project. | reverse complement strand
TCCGACATACCTCATGTGCCGGATAGGAACGGCAAAATTTTTTACACTTCTATTACTTCTTTATCACACATCAGTAAAGAGCCAGGGCATCAAGCAGCTCATGGCGGGTGGCGGCATCATCGTGCTGGGTACTACCCTGATCCCCCTGCTGTCTACCCTGTTTTAAGGGCAGCGGCCTATGGGTATTCTCACCGAATGGATCACGGAATGGCTCAAAGAGCTGTTGATCTCGGGGATCATGGACAACCTCGAGGGGCTGTTTGACACGGTGAATACCCGGGTCGGGGAAATATCCGTACAGGTGGGAACGACCCCGGCGGCATGGAACGCCGGGGTTTTCTCCCTGATACGGCAGCTTTCCGAAACGGTCATTTTGCCGATTGCCGGACTGATCCTAACCTTTGTCGCAACCTATGAGCTGATCCAGATGATCCTGGAAAAGAACAATATGCACGAGTTCGACGTGGCGAATATCTACAAGTGGGTATTCAAAACGACTTGTGCCATCCTCATTCTCTCCAACACCTTTAATATTGTCATGGCGGTTTTTGACGTTTCCCAAAGCGTGATCGCAAGCTCGGCGGGAATTATCGGCGGCAGTACCGATGTCACCCCGGATATGCTGGACACGCTGGAGGCCAGTCTGGAGGCGATGGAACTTGGCCCTCTGCTGGGGCTGTTCCTGCAATCCTTTGTCATTAAGCTGACCATGTTTGCCCTGAATATATTTATTTTCGTGATCGTGTATGGCCGTATGGTGGAGATCTATCTGCTGACCAGTCTGGCCCCGATCCCCGTGGCCACCCTCACCAACCGGGAGGCCGGACAGATGGGCCAGAATTATCTCCGCTCCCTGTTTGCCGTGGGCTTTCAAGGTATGCTGATCCTTGTATGCGTGGCCATCTATGCGGTGCTCGTTCAGGGCATTGCCACAGGCGGTGATCCTATCGGGGCCATTTGGGGCTGTATCGGCTATACCGTCCTGCTGTGCTTTATCCTGATGAAAACCGGAACAATCGCAAAAAGCGTATTCAACGCCCATTGAGAAAGGACAGGTGATCCATGCAAGACAACTTCACTTCTGGTCACGGTGGCCAGAACATTACCCCGGAGGGCCTGTACCTGATGGATGGGATCGAGGGACTGCGCTCCTTGCCCCGTCATTCTGTGGATATGCTTTTGACCGATCCGCCCTACGGCACGACCCGGAATTATTGGGATGTTCCCTTGCCCCTGCCGGAGCTGTGGGAGGCGGTGCGCTGGGCGGTGAAGCCCGAGGGCGCGGTGCTTCTGTTTGCCCAATGTCCCTATGACAAGGTGCTGGGCGCGTCCAACCTCCCCATGCTCCGCTATGAGTGGGTGTGGTACAAGAGCCGATGCACCGGGTTTCTCAACGCCCGCCGCGCTCCGCTGAAAAAGACGGAGAACATTCTGGTGTTCTATCAGAAGTCCCCGGCTTACTACCCACAATTTGAGCAGGGAGAGCCGTACAAGAAAATCCACCCCCGCAGCGGTCACAGTCCCAATTATGGAGCCTTTGAACGTATCAGCGGCGAGTCGGACGGGCGGCGGTTCCCCGGCAATGTGCTGGCGTTCCCCACGGTGGCGAATACCGTTCATCCCACGCAGAAGCCCGTGGAGCTGTGCGAATATCTCATTAAAACCTACACCCGCGAGGGACAGGTGGTAGCGGATATTTGTGCCGGGAGCGGCACAACGGCCATCGCCGCTCTGAACACGGGCCGTCGCTTTATCGGTTTTGAGAACGCCCCGGCCTTTTACGGCCCGGCGGCTGAACGTATCCAGCGGGCGCGGGAGGCCGTTGCCCGCGGCGAGAAAGGAGTGTAATCATCGGAAGATATTCTATCATCTACGCCGATCCCCCTTGGCGGTATTCCCAAAAGGGCTTGCAGGGGGCGGCGGAGCACCATTACCCCACAATGGGGATTGACGATCTGTGCGCGTTACCCGTGGCCGAGCTTGCGGCCCCGGACAGCGCACTCTTTTTATGGGCTACGTTCCCCCAGCTCCCGGAGGCCCTGCGGCTGATCCGCGAGTGGGGCTTCACCTACAAGAGCGTCGCTTTCGTCTGGCTGAAGAAAAACCGCAAAGCGGATAGCTGGTTTTACGGGCTGGGCTTTTGGACGAGGGGCAATGCCGAGGTCTGCCTGCTGGCAACCAAGGGCCACCCCAAACGTCAGGCGGCAAACGTCCACCAGTTCATTATTTCCCCCATCGAGGCCCACAGCAAAAAGCCCGACGAAGCCCGCGACAAGATCGTGGCCCTCATGGGTGATCTGCCCCGTGTGGAGCTGTTCGCAAGGCAGACCCCGCCCGGATGGGACGTATGGGGCAACGAGGTGGAGTCCACGGTTCCCGGCTTCTGGTCACGGTGGCCAGAGGATGGCGGAAAGGAGGACGAGTCATGCCGTATGTGAACGTCCCTAACGATCTGTCCAAGATCAAGACGAAAATCGCCTTTAACCTCACCAAGCGCCAGTTGATCTGTTTCGGCGGCGCGGCGGTGGTGGGCATCCCTGTGTATCTGCTGACCCGCAGCACACTTGGAAATACCGGGTCGATGTTCCTGATGATCGCGCTCATGCTCCCGGCCTTTTTCATGGCGATGTATGAGCGGGACGGCCTGCCTTTTGAAAAGGTGGTGCGGAACATCCTCCGGGCCAAGTTCACCCGCCCCGGCGTGAGGCCCTATCAGACGCAGAACATTTACGCCCCATTTGCGGGAAAGGAGGATGCTTTTGACCAGAAGCCCCAAGAAAAGAAAAAGCCTGATTCGGGCCGGTAATCGCCCGGCCACCATATCAGCCCAGCAGACCGTCCCCTATGTGCGGATGCTCCCGGACGGCATTTGTCAGCTCCCCAACGGTCTGTTCACAAAAACCGTGGAATACGAGGACATCAATTACTCCGTGGCTTCGGCGGAGGATCAGACGGCCATCTTCGGGGGCTGGAGTTCGTTCCTCAACTACTTTGACAGCTCCTTGCCGTTCCAGCTCTCCTTTATCAATCGCCGCTCCCGCTCCGGGGGCCGCTATAAGGTGAATATCCAGCCCGCCGAGGACGAGTACAACAGCGTCCGGGCCGAGTTCACCGGGATGCTGAAAAACCAGATTGCCAAAAGCAACAACGGTATTGAGCGATCCAAGTACATCACTTTCGGTATCCCCGCTGAGAACGTGGCCGCCGCCCGCCCCCGGCTGGAGCGTGTGGAGGCCGATGTTATGGGCAACTTTAAGCGGCTGGGGGTGCAGTCCCAGCCCCTCGACGGACGGGAGCGTCTGGCCCTGCTCCACGGTCAGCTCCACCCCAGCAGCCGGGAGCCGTTCCGCTTCAAGTGGGCCGACATCGCCCATACCGGGCTGGGGACGAAAGATTTTATCGTCCCGGACAGCTTCGACTTCCGACAGTCCCGGCTGTTCCGCGTGGGCCAGACGTGGGGCGCGGCGTCCTACTTGCAGATCATGGCGTCGGAAATGTCGGACAAGCTCCTGTTAGAGATTTTGGAATTGGACGCAGAGCTGACCGTCACCATGCACATTCAGACGGTGGATCAGGTCAAGGCCATTAAGACGGTCAAGGGCAAAATCTCCGACATCGACAAAATGAAGGTGGAGGAACAGCGCAAGGCCACCCGCGCTGGGTACGATCCCGATATTCTCCCGCCAGACCTCGTTACCTTTTCCAAGGACGCGGCAGACCTGCTGGCCGAGCTCCAGTCCCGAAATGAGCGAATGTTCCTCCTGACGTTCCTGATCGTCAACACCGCCCCCACGCGGGAGCGGTTGGAAAACGATATTTTCACGGTGGGCGGCATCGCGCAGAAGTATAACTGTGCTTTGAAGCGGCTGGACTGGCAGCAGGAGCAGGGCTATATGTCCTCGCTGGCGCTGGGCTATAACGGCGTTGAAATCCAGCGGGGCATGACCACCAGCTCCACGGCCATCTTTATTCCCTTTATGACGCGGGAGCTTCGCATGGATGGGCCATCCCTCTATTACGGCATGAACGCCCTTTCCCATAACGTCATCATGGCTGACCGCAAAAAACTGAAATCCGCCAACGGAATGTACCTCGGCTCGACGGGTAGTGGTAAGAGCTTCGCCGCCAAGCGGGAGCTGCTCAATGTGTTTCTGACAATTCCGCAGGATCGGATTCTGGTGGTAGATCCGATGGGAGAATATGCCCCGCTGGTGCGGCGGCTGGGCGGTCAGGTGATCGAGATTGCCCCGGACAGCCCGAACCACATTTCCCCGATGGATCTGCAAATGAGCGTCAACGACGAGGACAGCCCCCTTTCCATGAAAGCGGACTTCCTGCTGTCCCTGTGCGAGCTGATCGTGGGCGGCAAGGAGGGCTTGCAGCCCATTGAGAAAACCGTGATTGACCGCTGTGTGCGTCAGGTGTACCGGGAGATCGCGCTGGGGCTGGAAACGGCCAAGCCGCCCCTGCTCCAAGATTTGTACGAGGAGCTGCTGAAACAGCCCGAACCCGAGGCCAAGCGGATCGCCACGGCATTGGAGCTTTACTGCACAGGCTCCCTCAACCTGTTCAATCACCCCACCAACGTCAACCTCAATTCCCGCGTGGTGTGCTTCGTGCTGAAAGGCATGGGTGAAAACCTCCGCAAGATCGCCATGCACATCACCAACGATTTTGTCACTTCGGCGGTCAATGCCAACTACAAAAACGGCGTTTCGACGTGGTGCTACTTCGACGAGTTCCATATTCTTCTGCGCGATCCGCTGACCGCCAGCTACTTCGTGGCCGTCTGGAAGATGCTTCGCAAAAAGGGCTGTGTGCCGTCGGCCCTGACGCAGAACGTCAAAGACCTGTTGGCCAGCCGGGAGATCGAGAACATTCTGGACAACACGGACTTTATGATCCTCTTGTCACAGGCTCAAAGCGACCGGGCCATCCTCGCCAAGCAGATCGGCATATCAGAGCACCAGCTTTCCTATATCACGCAGTCCAATTCCGGTGAGGGCCTGCTGTTCTATGGGAGCGTGACGATTCCGTTTGCAGACCGTTTCCCCCGAGGAGAGATTTACAATCTGCTGACCACCAAGCCGGAGGACGCCGCCAATGGAAAACAGACAGAGTAGACCGGGCGGTGCTTCTGGTCACGGTGGCCAGAAGTTTCATCAGGACAGCGAACAGGCCAAGCTCCACAAATCCAAGCTCCGCATGGAGAGCCGGGAGGAAAAGCTGGGCAAGGCCCGTGATCGGCTGGTCGCACAGAAGCCGCCCAAGAAACCCGGCCCCGTGAAGCGGGCAGGCCGGGTGGCCGGGGCCGAGGCCCATGCCTTTGTGCATGGGAAAATCTATCAGGAGGAGCATGACAACGTAGGCGTGGAGGGCGGTCACTTTGTCGAGCGTTCCGGGGAGGCTGCCCTCCACTATGGTAAACGCAAGGTGAAACAGGCCGTCCGGGAGCACCCGGCCAAGGCTGCCGCCCGCGCCGAGTCCCGGTATATCAAGGCCACGGCGGATTACAACGCCCGCAAGTTTGCCCAAGAACAGCCCGAGACCGCTAAAAGCGCCGCCAGGATGTGGCATAAGCACAAGCTGAAGCGGGAGTATCAGAAGCGGGCGCGGGAAACCGCCAAGCAGAGCGCCAAGGCTGCCGAAAAAACGGCAGTCACCACGGAAAAGCTGGCCGCCCAAACGGTGGCCTTTGCCAAGCGGCATCCCGTGGGATCGCTCCTTGCGCTGGGCTGTGTGCTCCTGCTTCTGCTGATGCAGTCGTGTATGTCCTCGATGGTGACGGTGGGCAACGGCCTTGTGGGTGCGGTGGCCGCCAGCACCTACAAGGCGGAGGATGCGGATATGCTGGGGGCCGAGGCCGACTATTGCGGTCTGGAGGACGAGCTTCAAGACTACCTCGACACCTACGATTCCACCCACGATTACGATGAATACCACTTTGACCTCGATGATATTGAGCACGACCCCTATGTGCTGATCTCCATGATCTCCGCACTCCATGAGGGGGCGTGGACGCTGGACGAGGTGCAGGGAACGCTCCAAGACCTCTTTGACCGCCAGTACATTCTGACCGAAGAAGTGGTGACGGAGCAGCGGTACTACATCGAAACGGACACATGGGTGGACGAGGACGGTGTGACCCACACGGACAGCTACCGGGTGTACTACGATTATTTCATCTGCACCGTCACGCTGGAAAACTTCAACCTTTCCCATGTGCCGATCTATATGATGACCGAGGAACAGCTCTCTATGTACGCCCTGTATATGTCCACGCTGGGCAACCGGCCCGACCTGTTTCCGTCCTCTCCCTATGTGGGCAAGTACGTCACAAACGGCCCTACGGAGCATGAAGTCCCGGAGTCGTATCTGACCGACGAAACCTTTGCCGCCATTCTGGAGGAAGCCGAGAAGTATATCGCGTTCCCCTATGTGTGGGGCGGCTATCAGCCCAGCACGTCCTTTGACTGCTCTGGGTTCGTCAGTTATGTCTACAACCAATGCGGCTGGGACTTCGGACGGCTGGGGGCGCAGGGCCTTTACAACATCTGCTCCCGGACAAGCAGCCCCCGGCCCGGCGATCTGGTGTTCTTCACCGGAACGTATGATACCCCCGGCGTTTCTCATGTGGGCATCTATGTGGGGGACGGCTGGATGCTCCATTGCGGAGATCCCATCCAGTACGCCAACCTGAACACAAGCTATTGGCAGTCGCATTTGTACGCCTACGGGCGATTACCGTAAAGGAGGATTTGATACATGGCAATTACAAAAAGCGCAAAAATTCAGGCCGAGATTGAAAAGGTCAAGGCCAAGATCGTGGAACAGCAGACCCGGCTGAAAGAACTGGAACAGAAGAAGCTGGAGGTCGAAAACAGCGAGATCGTGGACATCGTGCGCGGTATGAGCGTTTCGCTGGAGGAGCTGCCGCTGGTGCTCCAGCAGCTCCGGGGCGCTTCTGGTCACGGTGGCCAGAAGCCCGCACCCGTGGAGGAGGTGACGGAATGAGAAAGTTTCGGATGCTGGCAGCCACCCTCTGTGCCGCCGTTCTGATGTGCGGCTTCTCCGTGACGGCCTACGCCGGGGGCGGTGACGAGTACATGGAGGACACGGGCGGCGTAGAGCTTTGGGAGGGACTTGACCCTGCCGAGGAGCTGCCAGTGGAAACGCCCGATTCCGAGCCGAAACCCTTTACTCCCTCCGGGACGGGGACGGTGGTGGACAATGCCACAGACGAGGATGGCAAGGAGTTTTTCACCATTATGACCCCCGCCGAGAATGTCTTTTATCTGGTTATTGACCGCCAACGGGAAACGGAAAATGTGTTTTTCCTAAACGCCGTCACCGAGGCCGATCTGCTGGCCCTCGCAGAAATGCCCGCCGAACCTACACCCCCTGCGCCTGCGCCTGAACCTGCGAACGATCCCGAACCTACCGAGGAACCGGAGCCTGAACAGCCCAAGGCCACGGGCGGGGCCGGGATGCTTCTGCTTGCGCTGGCCGTGGTTGGCATCGGCGGCGGGGCCGGGTGGTACTTCAAAATCTATCGTCCCAAAAAGCAAAGGGCCGCTGAGTCCGAGGAGAACTACGGCGGCGAATACGATGCCTTTGACGGCGCGGCCTATGACGAAATCGATCCCGAGGACGATACCCCGCCTTGGGACGAGGACGGCGAGGAATGAGCCGGGAGCTGCCCCGCGAGGAAAAGGCCACGATCCGCAAGCTGGTGACAAAGTGGTGCGCCAACTATGACAAAGAATGCGGCTGCCTGCCGCTGGACTGTGATTGCTATATGCTGGGCAAGTGCTGGACGGGGGCCTTTTGCCGCTACTTCCGGGAGGCCGTTCTGCCCCTTGATCCTGTGCTGGAGGCCGCACTGACGCAAGACGGCCCGGCCCCGGAAACCCGGATTTGCCCCGTCTGCGGCAGGGTCTTTCTCCCGGATAGGCGCACACGCTACTGCTCCTCGGCCTGTGCCAAAGCCGCGAGGCTGAAAAAACAGCGGGGATATATGCGGAAATACCGGGGCTGATGTGTGAGCATTTGCCCTCGAAAAAGCCCGAGATTACAGGGCTTTCCGGGGCCGCTTTTGGGGTGGGCCGTATGTTTTCATGGCCCGCCCCATTTTGGCCCGATACTGCTAACATTTTGAAAGGAGACAACCGTGGAGAAAAACGCTGGCTATACCATACGGCGATCCGTTCTCTTTGAGGGCGGGAGCGGTTTTGCGCTGGGTGAAAACCTAAAGGCACCGGCTCCGTTTGTGACATGGCAATTCAATGACACGGACAGGGGCCGTTCCTACTTTTGGGGCCATTACTACGCGGACAAGGCCGCAGCTGAGCTGGATTTCAATTCCCGTGTGGCTGACCACAAGCGGCTGTACGGACAGCGGGAGGTCACGCCCTGGCCCATTGCCCAGCAGATGCAGGAGGCAGCAAAGCTGGCCGAGGCTGACCGGGGCCAGACGGCTCCGAAAAGGAACGTCCCCGACAAGGGGGACAGATAGGAGGTATCATGGAACACACCAAAAACGCCGAGCTGTCTGTGGAGCAGAACTACAACCACATTGACGGCCTGATCAACAATCTGCCCATTCAACCCCCGGAACGGGAAAAGCCGCTGGACAAGGTAAAGGAGCCGCCCCGCCCCAAGCGGAGCCGGGAGCGTGAGGATCGTTGACCAAGAAGCGCGTCCGCAATGTGCCGATCAATATATGGGTGCGCCCTGACGAGCTGGACACCATTCAGGAGCGCATGGCCGAGGCTGGCATCCGCAACATGAGCGCCTATATCCGAAAAATGGCGCTGGGCGGTTATGTGCTCCACGTTGACCTTTCCCCGGTCAAGGAGCTGGTTTCCCTCCAGCGGCGCTGTGCAAACAATCTCAATCAGGCGGCGATCCACGCCAACAGCTACGGCGGCTTTTACCCGGACGAGCTGAAACAGCTTCAAAAGGACTATGCCGACCTGTGGGGGCCGCTGTCCGATCTGCTGGCCCAGCTCTCCGCCATTCTGACGCTCTGACACAAGGGGAACGGCCCCACGCCGTTCCCCGGCTGTCCCTACTTCTGGTCACGGTGGCCAGAGGCAGGGAGAACCGGGACATCCTTGAGTGCCGATTTTTTCAGAGTTATAATAGACATATACAGGAAATAGGAGGTAAAACCAATGCGGATCATTCTAAAAATCATCGCCGCTCCTTTCGTGCTGGTGCTGACCCTGCTTGTGGCTGCGCTCTCGTTCCTGCTGAGTCTTTCCGCTGGCGTTCTGTCGATCCTCGCTTCTCTGCTGGGCATCCTGAGTGCGCTGATTATTGTTTGGGAGGGCGATATGCAAACGGGCGTCGCCGGGCTGATCATGGCCTTTGCCATTTCGCCCTTTGGTCTGCCGGCTCTTGCCGTGTGGCTACTGGGCAAGCTGGACGAGCTCAACTATGCCTTGCGGGGCTTCATCACAGGCTAATACTTCTGGTCACGGTGGCCAGAAGATGCAGAAACGGCGGCTGACCACAGCCGCCGTTTGTCATATAGAGAGGAGGGCCGCTCACGGCCACAACTTATATCAAACCTCATAAGCAGGCCGCCAAGCGGACGGCCCTGCAAAGTCTGAAAGACCGTTTTGACTACGGCCTGAACCCGGAGAAGCTGGGGGCGGTGTCCTCCTACCTATGCGATCCCGCCACGGCGCACGCCGAGTTTATGGTGGTGAAAAATCAGTATGAGGGTGAAACAGACCGCAAGGCCGAGCGCGGTGCGCTGTGCTACCAGATCCGTCAGGCGTTCCCGCAGGGCGAGGTGACGGTGGAGGAGGCCAACCGCATCGGCTACGAAACAGCGATGCGCTGGACAAAGGGAAAATATCAATTCTTCGTTTGCACTCACATAGACAAGGGTCATATTCACAACCACATTTACTACAACTCCACGGCCTATGACCGATCCCGAAAGTTCCGCAACTTCATCGGCTCCACCTTTGCCCTGCGGCGGCTCTCTGACCGGGTGTGTCTGGAGCACAATCTGTCCGTCATTGCAAATCCCAAGTTCCACAGCAAGGGCCGCTTTCTGCATTACGGGCAATGGCTGGGCGGGGATCAAAAGCTCTCCTATAAGGAGCAGATACGCCTTGCTATTGATGAGGCCCTGACCGAGCGCCCCGCCGATCTTCCCGACTTCCTGCGGCGCATGGAACAGGCGGGTATTGAGGTGAAGCGCGGGCGGGGCGGCGTGACTTCATTCCGAGTGCCAGGACAGGAGCGGGCAACCCGTTTCCGGGCATCCACGCTGGGGGACGGCTACGGCCCGGAGGACGTTCAGGCTGTCATTGACGGCAAGGCTCCCACCCGCAAGGCCGAGCCCAGGCGTGGCTCCCGTCCCGCACCCCAGCGGGTCAATCTGCTGATTGACATTCAGGAGCGCATGAGCCACGGCAAAGGCCCGGCCTATAAGCGGTGGGCCAAGGTCTACAATTTGAAGCAGATGGCCGCAGCTCTGCAATTCTTGAAAGAAAATGATCTGATGGAATACGACGAGCTGGCGGCCAAGACTGAGGCGGCCACGGATCGCTTTCATGCGCTGGCCGGAGAGATCCAGCAGACCGAGGCCGAGCTGTCCAAGGTATCCGATCTCATGGCCGCCGTGGTGGACTACGCCAAGACCCGGCCTGTGTTCGACGGCTATAAGGCGGCCCGGTACAGCAAGAAATATCTTGCCGCGCATGAGGCCGAGCTTGCTGACTACCGGGCGGCCAAGGCCGCGCTGGGCGAGCTTTTGGGCGGGGCCAAGCTCCCTAAAATGGATGCCCTCAAAAAATCCCGCCGTGAGCTGACGGCAAAGAAAAAAGCCCTTTACGCCGACTACCGCAAGGCCCAACAGGAGATGCGGGAACTGGTGGCGGTCAAGGGCAGCGTGGATCATCTGCGCGGCCTGACGGACGGCCAGCGCAATAAGGAACAGGCCCGATAGGGCTGTGACGCAGGCAAGAGTGCTTCTGGTCACGGTGGCCAGAAGTACGGCGGGTTTGGGGAGCAACCCCAACAAGCATTTTTGCCGCCCCGGTGGGGGCGCAAAAAAAGCAAGTGTCCATACACTTGCATTGCTTGCCGCTAACGCGCACCCCCGGAAATCCCACAAAAAAAACGGAGGCAGCGTTTTTCACACTTCCTCCGTTTCTTGGCTGTCTTTGACAGCTCTGATTATATTTTCCACAAGGCGCAATTCCTTTTCGGACATAGAGCCGAGCATGATATTGATACGCTTTTTGCAAGCGTCATCTGCGCTCATGCCTGGATAAAAGAACTGATCCACCGATATATCGAACTTTGTCACCAGCTGATAAAAGATATTCAGGCTGGGATGCTGGCCGTCGTTTTCATGGTACATGACGGTACGGGGATCGCGGTCAATAATACAGGCCAGTTGCTCCTGTGTCATGCCGCTGGCTTCTCTTTTGCGCTTAATTTCGCGCCCTATATCGTGGAAATCAAACTTTCGCTCATCGCGTTCAAATTGCATAGACATCACCCAATGTAATTTTACATTTCAGGTCATAGGATTTGAACGATTTATAATTTCATGCAATATCATATTTAATTTCACACAACTGCTGACTTGAACACACCAGCACTTTCGAGACTAATCTTCGTTGGCCTAACAATATAAAAGGGAAATTTTTGAATTATACTCCCAACCTCTTGACCGTTTCGGTTATTGGTGCTATACTCTAAATAACCGAAACGGTTATTGTGTAAAAAGGAGGAAATGAATTGGACAAATTTTTGGCCCTGACCGAAGAAAAGAGATTGACCATTCTCAATGCGGCGCTCCAGTGCTTCGGCAAGTTTGGTTATGAAAAAGCCTCAATCAATGATATTGCGGTAGCCGCACACATTTCCAAAGCGTCTGTGTTTCAGTATTTCGGCAGTAAAAAGCAGCTCTACATTTACCTGCTGGAATACTGCAAGAAAATCATAGAGGGACTATTTGATAAGGAAGCCCTCGATTCCGAAACAGATTTGTTCGACAGGATTCTGGCATCCAGCCGCATGAAAATGGAGGGGCTCCAAAATCAGCCTTTTATCTTGCAGTTTATTACCAGTGCCTGGGAGGAAAATTCTCCCGAGGTGACGGATACGCTGGCGATCCTGACGGAGGAGACCGGCAGATTCCGAAACGATCTTGTTCTGCGGGAAGAGGATGCTTTGAAATTCAAAGACCCAGAGGATGCCCAGCCGGTCTTTCAGATGCTGCTTCTGATGGCCGAGGGCTATGCGGCCGGGTACCGGGGGGCGGCGGCTTTCGATTTTCAGGCTGTCATGGAGGATTTTGAGAAGAACATCGCAATTCTGCGGAAAAATTTTTATAAGGAGGAGTATTTGAAATGAGTGAACAAGCGATTGTCTTGAATGAATTGACCAAGCACTATGGGAAGCATCGAGGAATCAATAACCTCAGTTTCTCTGTCAACCAGGGAGAGTTTTTCGGCTTTATCGGCCCCAACGGTGCGGGTAAGTCCACCACGATCCGCACCCTAATGGGGCTGATCCGTCCCACCGGAGGCAGCGCATCTATCTTCGATTTGGACTGTCACTCCAAGGCCAGCGTCATCGCCAGGGATGTGGGCTATCTGCCCAGCGAGAACAGCTATTACGAAAACATGAAAGTCCGTGAACTTTTGCAGTACACCGCCGATCTGTACGGCATGGACTGCAAGGCAAAGATGAAGGAGCTTGCCGACAGGCTCAATCTGGATTTGTCCCGCAAGATTGCAGACCTTTCTCTGGGCAACAAGAAAAAGGTGGGTATCGTGTCTGCCATCATGACTTCGCCCAAACTGATCATTATGGACGAACCCACCAGCGGATTAGACCCGCTAATCCAGCAGGCATTCTACGATATTCTGAAGGAGGAAAACTGCCGGGGCGCTACCGTGTTTTTTTCCTCCCATGTACTGAGTGAGGTGCAGAAACTGTGTGACCGGGTGGCCATTCTGAAAGAAGGACAGCTTATTGGCATACAGTCCATCAAAGAACTGCGTGAGAGCGGCTATAAGAAAGTCTCTCTGAGCGCAAAGGAGGCTATCCCTCGCGATTTCTTTAATTTGTCCGGCATTGCCAACTATGCGGAGACTGCGGATAAGACCTCTGTTTCCTTTATGTATAACGGAAATATCACGGCCATCATTGATAAAATCCACCTGCTTTCTCTGGACGATGTGCTTTTGGAAGAGCCCTCTCTGGAAGAGATCTTCATGCACTACTATGAATAAAGGAGGTGTCAGGCATGGTCATTTTTAAGTATGAACTGAAAAGGCACCGCAAATATATCTTGGGTTGGGCCATTGCCTTGGCTCTGTGCGTTTTTTTGATGACGCCTACTTATTACAGCTTTATGGATGTTTCCACAGGAGACCTCTATGAAACGCTGGGTACGAGTGATTTTTACAAGGGCGTTGGCGTGTCCATGGAATATCTGACCTCACCGTTGGGCATTTATGCGTTTCTCACCAGCTTTTTTATGATTGCGTCCGGTATTTTCGGGATGCACTTCGGTATCGCCATTCACACCAAGGAGTGCTCGGAGCGAACCTCCGAATATCTGTTTACAAAGCCCTATACCCGAAAAACGATTTACTGGGCAAAGGCGTTCACGGTTTTTTTCGGCGTAGTGGTCGTGAGCATGGTATATCTTCTCGCCTCTTTTTTGGCGCTGGCCCTGTTCCGCTCCGGCATTGACTGGGGAGAGTTCTTTCTGATCGCTCTTTCCCTTATGCTGGTCACGCTGTTCCTTGCAGCTATGGGGCTTTTGGTAGGAATTCTATTTTCACGCAATCGAAGCCCACTTTTGACTGCCGGGTTAATTGTCTTTGTCGAGTACTGCGTTACCAGCTTCTCCAACATTGTCAGCAACCGTGCCATTAGTTTTCTGTCCCCGTACTCGTTCTTTAGTGCGGCTGAGATTTCCAAATCTGGCTTTTATGAGTTGGATTACTTGGGATGGTGTGTGCTGCTATTTGCCCTGTTTTTGGTGCTGTCTTACCGTGTCTTTTTGAAAAAAGACATCCAGTTCCGCTCATGAGGGGGTGCAAAGATGAAAACATTGGTGAAAAATGAGTTCCGCCAAACCAGAAAGACCCTGCTGATCTGGCTGGGGATCATGTTACTGCTGTGCGGATTCTGCTATTTTGAACTTTTATCCTTGAAGGACAGTCTGGATGAGATGGCCCGGACAGTCGGCCAATTTCCTCGCTTGATCATGATCATGTTCGGTGTGAAAGGGGATCTCACGACTGCCCTTGGTTGGTACGCGTGTATCTATTTTTGGGAGGGGCTGTTGGCCTTTGCCTATGCAATCTCTCTGGGCCTGTCCTGTGTGGCGAGGGAAAAGAAATTTGGAACATCCGAATACCTGTTCACAAAGCCTGTGGAGCGGAAAACCATTGTTCTGGCGAAGGTGATCGTTTCAGCAGTGAACCTGCTGGTGTTCGCCCTGTTCAGCGGCGTGTGCAATTATTTCACGATCGTTCTTCCTTTGGGCGGTCTGGATCAGCCGGGAGCGGTGCTTTCCACAACGATGGGAATGTTCTTTACCCAGCTTCTCTTTTTTGCCTTGGGTCTGCTGTTTGCCAGCCTTTTCAAATCTTATAAGGCCGCGGTACGCGCCGGTACGGTTTTCGTATTGGCCGCCTATGCTGTCGCCATCACCGCCGAGTACGCTGGGAACCGTTTCTTAGACTATCTGACCCCTCTGCGGTACTATGATGTGTATGAAGTAGCACTAAATGGCGTCTATCTTTCCTACATCGTCTTAACAGTACTCATTGTGGGCGCGTGTGTAATGGTTTCTACAAGGCGGTGGAAACTGCGTGAGTTGTAAATGTAATTGTCCATAGATATTCTATTATCTGATGAAAAACAAAGAATGAAAAAAACCGAATGGCTATTATGCCCCAACTGCAACAACAAAACGAGAATTAAAATCTGTGATAATACAGTACTTGAAAATTTTCCGCTATACTGTCCGAAGTGCAAACAGGAAATAATAATCAGCGTAAAACAATTTAATACCACAGTTATCACAGAGCCAGACGCATAGACGCAGAGCCGATAACCCGTTAGCCTTGTGCTGCGGATTATCGGCTCTTTTTGCTTTTAAGATAAACACCCCAAACACAAAACCGTTGCTCTACAACGATCTTGCGATTTGAGATGTCGAGGCGGTTTGAAAACCATATTTCAAGCCGCCGTTTTCCGTTTTGAAAAACTGGAATACGGGGGGCGTGTTAAAGTCGCCCTTTTTTGAGGACACGGCGGTATCCAGGAGGTATCGCCGTGTCCGTTTTACCGCTCCATAGTCCAAATAATCTTCAAACGCTAAAAAAAGCGTAGCTCCCTCTCAGGGATCGTCTGGCTATGAATATGAAATTAGCCAGTATATTAAATGCAATAATTTTTCGTGCGTCCGCATAGCGTCATGCTGTGCGGGCGCTTTTGTATGCCCCCGCCCTTGCTTCTGGTCACGGTGGCCAGAGGTTCCCCGATGTCGTGGGCCGCCTGTTCTCCATTTTGATCCGCACCCACCAAAGACTTTGAAATGGAGGACAATTCTATGACTACGATCAACCTGAAACGGTATTACCCCTATATGACCGAAAGCATGACGATGGAAGTGTCTGACGAGATCGCCGCCATCCTCTCTATGGGTGGCCGTCTGTGTGACAGCTACAAGCGCCAGAAGCGCAGAAACGGTGAGTGCTCCTTGGACACCGATCCCGGCTTCGAGGCTGATGTGCTCCACGGCCCCATGACCCCGGACGAGTACATGGACAAGCATGAGCGTGATCTTGCCCTCTATGACGCGCTGGCCCAGCTCCCGGCTGTTCAGGCCCGGCGGATCTATCAGCACTATATCCTCGGCAAGAGCAAGGCCGAGATTGCCGCCGCCGAGGGCGTGGGCAAAAGTCGGGTCTGCTGCTCGATTGAACGGGGCTTGGCCAGCCTGAAAAATATGCTGAAAAATTCTCTCTAACAGGGAGTACTTTTACCTCCTAAGCGCCCTGATAGATGAGAGGTACATTTCTTCTCGCTGACAACTGAATAGACAGTACTCCAGATACGAAACCCGCGTGATAGCGACGTAAGGTGCGCCGCCACGACAGCCAGCTTTAGGAGGTGATGGACAAGCTGGCCGAGCGATCTACGCAGCCTTTAACCCGGTGCTGGCAATCCGGGCGCGAGGACAGCGCGGGGGATAATGAAACTTGTTCACGCCCTCCCACGGACTTGAGGGGGAGTCCCTGCCGTATGCGCCAGCCCCCCACGGGCAGCGGTATTGCGGGGCTATGCAGCCGGGGCCACCGGCGGTCTGGAATACTCCCCGCGCCGGGGATGCGTGGCAAATACGGCGTACATATCAATCAGAGAGCCGCCGATCCGGGGCCTTTCTGTCTTGTGACAGCCCAAACTTAACCCGGCCCGGCGGCTCTCTCCATTGTGGATTGAAATGGAATAAAACAGTCTCCCTGCTTCTGGTCATCGTGGCCAGAGGTGGGGCAAGGTCAAAGGGCGGCGCTTTTCAGCGCCGCCTTTCAGCGTTTCCCCACAGGACAACGGGAGACTGGTAGTATCAAACAACAACGGAACAGGAGGATGCTATGACAGATCCCATTGATCGGGAGGAATATGTATATCAAGTCGATAAGATAAAATTCATCGTCACGCCCGTCTACAAGGAGGACGGAGAGCCGATGCGCGATATTCTCTTAAAACTGATGCTGGCGGAACTGGAGCCAGCTTAACCCCCTTTCACGGACATCCTTAACATGGGCGGTCAACGGAGGTATAATATAGGTAGGATAAAACCTCTTGTTTGACGGCTGAAAGGAGGATATATTGAAACAGTCAAACAAGAATTTCGCAGTAGGTACTGCCGCTCTATATTGCCGCCTGAGCCGCGATGACAACATGGATAGCGAGTCCAACAGCATCAGCAACCAGAAGAAAATACTTCAAAAGGCCGCCAAGGAAAAGGGCTACACCGATACCGTTTTCTTTGTGGATGACGGTATCACGGGTACGACGATGAAGCGCCCCGGCTTTCAGAAAATGCTGACGGCTATTGAAGCCGGGTATATCTCGGCGGTGTTTGTGAAAGACCTTTCCCGGCTGGGCCGTAACTACATTGAGGTCGGCAAGCTGACGGAAGAGTTCTTTCCGCTCCACGATGTACGGCTGGTGGCCGTTTCCGATGGCGTAGATAGTGACGAGGGCGAGGACGACTTCACCCCGTTCAAAAACATTATGAATGAATACTACGCCAAAGACATCTCCAAGAAACGGCGCATCGTCAACAAAATGAAAGGCAATTCTGGAGTGCCACTTTCTCCGCCGCCCTATGGCTACATCAAGAACCCAGATGATACCCGCTTTTGGATTGTGGATGAAGAAGCCGCCGCTGTGGTACGCCGCATCTACCGTATGGCGCTGGATGGCTTCGGCCTTGCCGAAATTGCCGCCGCGCTGGGTGCGGACGGGATTGTAAATCCCACCTACTACTGGCGAAGCAAAGGTACCAACCGGGGCGGCTCCAAAAGTACGCTGGAGCCTACCAAGTGGGGCCACACCACCATTAAGAAAATCCTCACCTTGCAGGAATACTGTGGCGATGTGATCAATTTCAAAAGCTACTCCAAATCCTACAAGATGAAAAAACGGATTGAGAACCCCGAGGAAAATCGGGCGATCTTCCTCAATGTGCATGAGGCAATCATTGACCGGGCCACTTGGGAAAAGGTGCAGGCGCTGATGAAGAACACCCGGCGCAAGCGTCCCAGCGTTTCCCAAGAACGGAGCGCGTTCTCCGGCCTTTTGAAATGTCCCGAGTGCGGCGGCAATCTGAACTTCCACTTTAACCAGAATAACCACGATATTAAGTTCTTTAGCTGTCAGAACCACAATTCCGGGCTTCGCAAATGTTCCACCACCCACTATATCCGACTGGACTTTCTGGAGCGCGTGGTGCTGTATGAGATCAAGCGGCTGGCCTGTTTCGCCAATGAGTACGAGGACGCCTTTATAAAGGCTATGGTGGGCCGCTCCGCAAAGGTGGCGGAGAATGACCGTGTACGGAAACGGCGGGAGCTGGACGCTCTGGTGGCCCGTGACAAGGAACTGGATGCCCTCTTTGAAAGGCTCTATGAGGACAACGTAAACGGCAAGATCGACGATGCCCGGTTTGCCAAAATGTCCAAGCGGTACGAGGAGGAGCAAGGCGAAAACGCCAAGAAGATCAAGGCCCTGCGGCTGGAACTGAAAAAGCTGGAGGGCAGACAAATGGACGTTGACCAGTTTCTTGAAACCGTCCGACGGTACACCGATGCAACGGAAATTACCCAACGCATGGTTGCCGAGCTGATCGACCACATCGATGTGTACCATGCAGAAAAGAAAGACGGCATTACCACCCAGCGGGTTGTCATTCACTATAACTGTGTTGGCGCTTTTGAAGTGCCTGACCGCCGCAATATCCCCGAGGAGGACATCCTCATGCAAACAAGAAAAGGCGTAGCATTAAGCTACGCCCCGTCACAAATTGCGGTATAAGGTGGTGGATGATATGAAAGTCTTTATTTACTGCCGTGTGGCTCACAATGACAGTTTTAGCCTTGAAGCACAGGAAACCGAACTTCGCCGCTATGCGGCCCAAGCCGGATATACCATCGTCGGCGCGGCTGCCGAACATGGGAGCGGGCTGACATTAGACCGCCCGGCGCTCCAAAAGGTCACACAGGCCGTCCTCGCTGGTGAGGTGGATCTGGTGCTGGTCAAGAGCATTGACCGCATAGGCCGCGAGTGGGGCATGACACAACGGTACATCGACCTGCTTGCAGAGCACAGGGTCAAGCTCCTTTGCATCAAGGAGCGGTGCTTGTTCAGCGATAAAGCCGTTTCCCAATTTTGAGCATAAAAAATGCGGAGTGTCCATTACAGGATACTCAGATCCCATAAGGACACTCCGCATGGTCCGAGTGGCGAGAGTCGAACTCACGGCCTCTTGAACCCCATTCAAGCGCGCTACCAAACTGCGCTACACCCGGACATTGCCGCCCGTTCCGGCGGCAAAAATTATTATACGTCATCCTTGCACTTTTGTCAACGTCTTTTTTTCATTTTCACGGCATGATATTTTCATGCAGACCTGCGGTTCCTGTCTCAGACTGTTTTTGTATTGGTCGTAACAGAACTGGATGATGCTGTTACGCTTGATCAGACCGATAAAACTATTTTTTCCATCAATAACAGGCACAAAGTTTTGCCGCATTGCCGCCGCGATCAGTTCTTCCATGTCCGTATCCACTGAGACGCATTTGTTATCCCGCTTGCGCGGGATGCTCATGATCGGCATATCCTCGGCGTCCTGCAGATTCAAGTTATAATTCCGCTTCACCGCCCACAGGATATCACCCTCTGTAATGGTGCCAACATACTCTCCTTTCCTATTTAAAATAGGTATGGAGGAATAACGGTGGTACTCCATTTTCTCAATCGCCTGGCGCAGGGTGAAGTCATCATACAGATACGCCACCTCGGCCTTCGGCGTTAAAAAAAACAAAAGATTCATGCGATTATCCTTTTCCTCTCCTAAATTACTGAGGATCAGCCCTGATTCATTATATCATACTCACGAACAGGATGCATGAAAGATTTGTTAATTGAACACGCAGAAAAACCGGGGCTCGTTCCGATGAAACAAGCCCCGGCTTCTTTAGCGATACATTGTCCGGGCTGCATTCAGCAGGACTTTGGGGGCCTTGTTGTAGGGTGTGACAGGACATATCTTTTTGGGGATATCGAACAATGTGTACACGGCGATACGGGCCGCACGGACAGAATATTCCTCGGTGAACACCATATCCTCCGGTATCTCTACAAACTGGCTCACCATCGCAAAGTTTGTGCTGCCCTGCGGCACCACCGGCGGCCGGTCGGCCATTGCCCGCGGCTGGAATTGTGCATCCACATACGGCATCATACACGGAATGACATTAACGACATCCGCCATGATCTCTTCCTGATGTTCTTCCCAGTGCAGTTGATGCAGCAGCTCTTTCAGGATCTCTGCGCCGGTACAATCTCTCATGGGCTTTTTCACATAATCTCCCACATGATCCGTATAAAGGCCGTAGCCCCAGAAAATCGTGGTATCCGGGTCCTGGGCTTTGAAGTGCGGTTGTGCCGCCACCACAATGCTCATACGCCACGAAGAATCCTTAAAGGTCATCAGCGCTCCGGAGCCGGGGATGTTGCCCGAATAGTTTTCGATCATCTTCAGCAGCCGGTTTCCTTTGCAGGTCACCGTAAAGCTTTCCCAGTTGCTTTCATTCACGTTGCCGAAGAACGGTTCCGGATTGCCCAATCCCGGCCGCTTCGCCGCCACCTTCGCCCACAGCTCAGCGGAAACTGGCTTTCGTTCCGGTGCCGGAGCCGGTGCATGCAGGTTGCCCAATGTAGCGGAATCCGTCATACAGGCATTCGTCATGATACATACGTCGCCTTCGCGCAGATCGACCGCGGAACCGTCCGCAAAATGCAGCGCTGTCGCCGTCAGCGCCTCCCCGGGTGCAAAATCGATATCCGTCACGGTACGCCCTGTTTCAAACCGAACGCCGTTCGTCTCCAAATAGGCTTTCAGTGGCAGGATCACGCTCTCATACTGATTATACGGCGTTCGTGTGACGCCCTCCAGCGTTTCAATACGCGGGAACTCAAAAATCATGCGGTTCATATAGCGCCGGAACTCGAACAGACTGCTCCATTTTTGGAAAGCAAAGGTCGTCTGCCACATATACCAGAAATTCGTTTCAAAGAAATGCGGGCCGAACCAATCCTCGATGGTCATATTGTCGAGCCGTTCCTCCGGTGTAAGCAGCAGCTTTGTCATTGCCAAGCGGTCCGCATTGTCAAAGCCCATGCTGCGGACATCGAGAATTTTGGCGTCCTTGTCGATCAGACGTGCATGCGCACATGTGGGATGCGCATGGTCAAAGTTCAAAATTTCCTCTGTGACGCTGCGCTGCGGTTGCTCCAACGACGGAATGCTGCGGAACAACTCCCAGAAATTTTCATAGGTCTCTTCGTTGAGCATACGGCCACCGCGGCAGACAAAGCCCTGCTGTACACTGCCCGCACCGTCGTTTGAGCCGCCCAAGACATCCATGCTTTCCAGTATGTGAATGTTGTGACCGTCAAAATTCGCATCCCGTACAAGGTATGCAGCCGCCGCCATAGATGCCAGGCCGCCGCCCACAAGATAAACCTGCTTATCGCCGTAATTACGGGACTGGAGGCTTTCCTTTTCCCTGCGCATTTCCTGTGCCTGCGCCTGTTTTTTTACTTTGCTTGCCGCGTAAACCGCGCCGCCCGCTGCTGCGGCTGCCGCTGCGATGCCCAAAACCTTTTTATTCATAATGCTCATGCGCCCTTTCTCTTCGGGACATATGTCCCATTTTCCTTTCGGTGGCATCAGTATACCGCCCGTCCAGGCGCATGTCATTATACAGTTGTACGCCCCTGTAAAAAAAGCAGACAGTAACCATCGGTTGTACGTTTTTTAGACAAACCGCACATTTTGTCTATGGGCAAGTGTACTTCCATGGCGTAGGATAGAAGCGAAGTAAGGTGATGAGATGACCTTTGAACAAAAGCTGAAGGCTGCAGCGCTGGAAGCCGCCCTGCATCCCGCACTGCGGCACGCAGCCAAAAACCCGGCGCGAACGGCACGCAACCTCGTTGAATTTACCGCAGGCGTCGCCGGCGGCTTATTTGACGATGCACAAAAAGCCAAGCTGTATGATGCAGTCTATCCCATGCTGCAGGAAGCGGACCGGGAACACCTTTTCGCTCTGCTGGAACACGCCGCCGGACTTTGCGAATGACAAGAAGGACGCCGCAAGATCTGCGGCGTCCTTTTTGTTGTACATATTTCTACAAAGCAGGCTTTTCGCCCCGCTCTTCAACATAACGCCGGTATGCCAGCTTCTCACTGTCCTGTGCAAGCCGTTTTAGGCTGCGGGCCAGCTCCTCCGGCGGCGTTTTCATACCGGCAGCCACCCAAGCTCTGACTGTTCCGCAGCTTCCGTAGGCATAAAAGTCTGCAAAAAACGCCTTGTCGGCATCCGGTACCGTGCCATTGTCCAAAGCTTCGACGGCCTCCAGGAAAAGTGCGCGCACCACTTTGAACAAATAGTTTCCAAAGGTGTCCGGCGTACAGCGCACCGTATTTTCGTAGAACTTTTTATCCGCGCGCATGGTCTCGAACAGCACTGCGATATGGCTGTCCCAGTTTTCCAGCGTAATTCCGTCGACCAGCCGCGCAAACCCCTCCGTATAATAAATCCAATTCAGCAGCTCATACTTGTCTTCAAAATGATAATAAAATGTCTGACGGTTGAGGCCGCAGGTGGAGGTGATATCCGCAATGCTGATCTTGTCAAAGCTTTTCTCGCGGCATAGTTCTTTCAAGGCTGCGGCAATGGCGTGTTTCGTGATATTGGAATCCGGCAAATCAGCGTTCCACCCTTTCCTTTTATTGTTTCCAGTATACGACGCCCACCGTATTTGTGCAAGCGCAAAACATTTTCGCACAATATTTTTCATCATTTAAATATTATTTTATTGATTCGACTCATTATATATGGTATACTTAAAAAAAGCGTTCAACTTTCTGCGTGGAAAGGGGGACGCTTTTGAAAATGGGAGGCCTATTATGGAAAAGCGCATCGTTAAATTGTACGCAAAGAACAACACCGTTCCCCTGAAGGTCGTTCCGGGCCATTTTGCCACCAACCATTCTCATGTAAATTACTATATCGACATGACAACGCTCAAAACGCGCCTGTCAGAAGCCGGGTCTGTAGCCGCTTCGCTGGCAGGCCTTTATATGACGAACACTATCGTGGACACCATCGTCTGTCTGGACGGCACCCAGGTCATCGGTACTTTGCTCGCCCAGGAACTTACACGCGCCGGATATCTCTCCATGAACGCTCACGGCACTATCTACGTGGTCACGCCGGAATACAACTCCAATAGCCAAATGATTTTCCGCGACAATATCCAGCCAATGATCCAGGGTAAGCATGTCATTGTCCTGATGGCCTCCGTCACCACAGGCATCACCATCCGCAAAAGCATGGAATGCATCTCCTATTATGGCGGCATGCTCGTGGGAATATCCGCGATTTTCAGCGCAGTAGACGAGGTGGAAGGCCAGCCCGTCAACGCAGTGTTCCACAAGGATGATATTCCCGATTATCAGAGCTGCGCCATGCACGACTGTCCGCTGTGCAAAGAGGGACGGCGCATCGACGCCCTGGTAAACAGTTTTGGATACTCCAAGCTGTGATAAAGCAAAAAAGAGCGGCTTCACGCCGCTCTTTTTGATTTGCGCTTCCCGCCCGCCTTCGTACGCAGCGGCGCACACGAGCCGTTTCAAATACCTGCGCCGCGCAGGATATCATTTGCAACAGGCGTATAAAAGAGCTTCTGCACCTCGTTGGGGTCATCCGTCAACGCAAGCAGCCACATCAGCTTTGCCACCACGGCCTCAGTCGTCATATCAAAGGCTTCCAGCACGCCCAGGCTGTTTTTCAGGCTGTGCCCCACATTATATATGCTCAGATCGCTGCCTTCGTTCTGCACCTGTGTCGTAACAACAACGGTCTTCCCTTTTGCTGAAGCCTTGCGGATAACCTCGTAAAACTCCCCGGTCTCACCCGACGGCACGCCGCCGACGCCAAAGCTCTCCAGAATGACCGCATCGTTTTCATCCAGAAGGAAGCGGAGCTGCCCCGCCGAAGCCCCCGGAATCAGCTTGAGCAGTGCCACACGGCTATTCAAAGCATCATAAAACACGGGTTCCGCCTGAGCCTGCGGGCGGATATAGGGTACCAGACAATTGTCCTGCACAACCCCCAGAACCGGATAATTAATGCTGGAAAACGCACCAAAGCTTTTGGAATAAGTTTTGCGCGCACGGGTCCCCAGGATCACCGCACCGCCGAACACAACCTGCACGCCCGGGATGCGTCCGTCACAAGCGCAGACAAAGCTGTCCAGCAGATTGGTCTTGGAGTCCGTAATATCCATATTGATGGGCTTCTGGCTGCCGGTGAGCACAATGGGCTTGGGGCCCTGCTGAACAAGGTAGCTAAGTGCAGCGGCGGTATACGCCATCGTATCCGTGCCATGGCACACCACAAAACCGTCAAAGGAAGAATACGCTTCGCGAATGGCACGCGCGATCTCCAGCCAGTAAGCAGGAGACATGTTCGTGCTGTCAATGTTGCATACCTGGCGGCAGGTCACATCGCAAAGCGCGCGCACCGCTGGGACATATTTCAGGAACTGGTCCGTGGTAAGCTCCGGCACAAGCCCTGCGCCGGTCATTTCAGACGCGATGGTGCCGCCGGTACCAATCATAAGAACACGCTTCATGTCCATCACTCTCCCGCTTTATATTCTCCTGTACACTCAAAAAAATACGAAAAGCGCCGGACAATTTCGTCCGGCGCTTTTGCATTGGAGGTGCCGACCAGATTTGAACTGGTGCATAGAGGTTTTGCAGACCTCTGCCTTACCGCTTGGCTACGGCACCATAAAACTTTGGCGCCGCAGTTGAAGCTACAGCGCCAAATTTTCATGGAGCGGATTACGAGGCTCGAACTCGCTACCTCCACCTTGGCAAGGTGGCGCTCTACCAGATGAGCTAAATCCGCGT
>PPYF01188468.1_pt1 | contig 24789 bp, 18 predicted proteins | sample 1559871 | NCBI WGS metagenome assembly PPYF01 (sample SAMN08240021, study PRJNA423297) | Human gut metagenome, whole genome shotgun sequencing project. | reverse complement strand
GTGGCGGCCTCAGTCCGGAACAATTTGAAAACAAGAACCTCGCTTAGGCCTGTGTCCATATTACGTGGGTAGGATCAAAATGCCGCTTTATGGTGACTCACAAAAATTCACCACATCCCTCACAACCACCTTATTACGCCCGGTCTCTTTCGCCTCGTAAAGTGCGTTATCAGCCAGTCGATAGATCTCATTTGGGTTTAACGCATTTTCCTGAGTCACAACAGCGCCAATACTAATCGTCACTTTTTGTGGTATAGCGTATTCAGGATTATCGCCAGTTAAACGCTCAACATTTTCCCGAATCCTTTCCGCTAAAGCTTTCGCACGTTCAGTATCGATGTCCGTCAGCAAGACGCCAAACTCTTCGCCGCCGACGCGCGCTAAAAGGTCATCTGGTCGTATGCTTTTCCCAATGATATTCACCACTGTTTTTATCACCTGATCGCCAACCGGATGCCCCCAGGTGTCGTTGACTTTTTTGAAGTGGTCGATATCCATAATCATGACGCAATAAGGCGTTTTTTGGGCTGATGCTGATTGAACTGTCAGTTCATTAAAAAAATAATTTCTGTTAAATATATTGGTTAAGGGATCGCGATGTGCAATGTTCTTTGTTACTCGTAGCGCACTGAATATATGGCACATAAATATTACCATAACGGTTAACTTACTGACTACTTCAATAGTGCGACTAATATACCAAGTGGACACGCTATACCTGCTCATAAATAACAGAGAGATATTGTACAGTACGGCACAAAAAGCAATCACCGTCACTCCATTCCAGATATCATAGCGTAAACCATTAAAGTATAGATTAACCAAAAGCAAGGTTAACCACATGAAAATCATTATGGTAACATATGAGGCTTTCCAAACCACCTGACCATTTTCATTGGTTAACTCGGCAATGTGTAAATTGTAGCTCTCATAATGACTAGAAAGTATGTGAGCAACTATCGGCCCCCCAAAAACAAAAAACAAACTTATGCACAAAGTCATTTTTTTGGAAAATAAATTGCGCTGTTTTGTGTTTTCACTAACTTTATTCACCAATGCCAGAAATATTAATATGCACAAACTCATCTGACGAAACAAATAATAGATTGCAATGTCATTTTGGACAACACTGCTTGTCAAACGCTCCTCAATAATTTGCTGAATGATAATGACGGTTTTAACAAAGTAAATCAAACAACTCAGAAAAGCCAAACTAAGTACACAGTTTGAAAATTGCCTACGGTCATAAATGAAATACAACTGCATAAAAATAAATGCAACAGTATCGATAAAAAATAAAGCAATCATTACCATCAGATAGGTTGATCGTGGAACAACTTCCTCAACGCCTGGCTGATTAAACCAACTATTCACCAAAACCAAAGCAAGCCCAAACAATAAGCTCACTAATACAGTACTACTAATTCTCAAATAGTCTTTTTCCATAAAGCTACACCAATCTGTAGGTTGTAGATCCCTTTCTATTATTAATAGATATAAGAACTGTACTGTTGTCAATATGAAATTCCGCCCACAAACAATACCGATGATGATAGTTGCTGAATGTAATTATTATTGCCTAAGTGCTTTATACATTGTTTGCAACAAGCCAGGCTTGAAAATACTTATAAATGGTTATAGAAAATCCTTATAAAACATTAATTCATAGATACATTAGGAATAACAATTAAATCCGTGAGTGCCGTAGCGCAGCCTTTCATCAGGACTTTCGAAAAATCCGAAATCATGCATCGGAATTTACTGATTTAATTATTTTAATCCTAATTTATTTTGAAAAAGGCATTGGGATTTATGCCGTATTCCTGAAGATCCTCATCATTGGAATGGATTTTCGGGCGAGAAAAGGATTTTATATGGACACTCTGCTCATCATTTCTTCTTCTCATCATCAACAATTCACGTCTCTCTTCCGCGTTTAATAACGGATTATGAGGTGCAAAAATATCTTTCTTTTCAGTTACCTGTAATTAGATACAGAGAGAGATTTTGGCAATACATGGAGTAATACAGGATGTATTCAAGTAGCAGAAAAAGGTGCCCGAAAACCAAATGGGCTTTGAAACTTCTTACTGCCGCATTTTTAGCAGCGAGTCCCGCGGCGAAGAGTGCTGTTAATAACGCCTATGATGCATTGATTATTGAAGCTCGCAAGGGTAATACTCAGCCAGCTTTGTCATGGTTTGCACTAAAATCAGCACTCAGCAATAACCAAATTGCTGACTGGTTACAGATTGCCTTATGGGCCGGGCAAGATAAACAGGTTATTACCGTTTACAACCGCTACCGTCATCAGCAATTACCAGCGCGTGGTTATGCAGCTGTCGCCGTCGCTTATCGTAACCTGCAACAATGGCAAAACTCGCTTACACTGTGGCAAAAGGCGCTCTCTCTGGAGCCGCAAAATAAGGATTATCAACGGGGACAAATTTTAACCCTGGCAGATGCTGGTCACTATGATACTGCGCTGGTTAAACTTAAGCAGCTTAACTCTGGAGCACCGGACAAAGCCAATTTACTCGCAGAAGCCTATATCTATAAACTGGCGGGGCGTCATCAGGATGAATTACGGGCGATGACAGAGTCATTACCTGAAAATGCATCTACGCAACAATATCCCACAGAATACGTGCAGGCATTACGTAATAATCAACTTGCTGCCGCGATTGACGATGCCAATTTAACGCCAGATATTCGCGCTGATATTCATGCCGAACTGGTCAGACTGTCGTTTATGCCTACGCGCAGTGAAAGTGAACGTTATGCCATTGCCGATCGCGCCCTCGCCCAATACGCTGCATTAGAAATTCTGTGGCACGATAACCCAGACCGCACTGCCCAGTACCAGCGTATTCAGGTTGATCATCTTGGCGCGTTATTAACTCGCGATCGTTATAAAGACGTTATTTCTCACTATCAGCGATTAAAAAAGACGGGGCAAATTATTCCGCCCTGGAGGCAATATTGGGTTGCATCGGCTTATCTCAAAGATCATCAGCCGAAAAAAGCACAGTCAATAATGACCGAGCTCTTTTATCACAAGGAGACCATTGCCCCGGATTTATCCGATGAAGAACTTGCGGATCTCTTTTACAGCCACCTGGAGAGTGAAAATTATCCGGGCGCGCTAACTGTCACCCAACATACCATTAATACTTCGCCGCCTTTCCTTCGGTTAATGGGCACGCCTACGAGCATCCCGAATGATACCTGGTTACAGGGGCATTCGTTTCTCTCAACCGTAGCAAAATATAGTAATGATCTTCCTCAGGCTGAAATGACAGCCAGAGAGCTTGCTTATAACGCACCAGGAAATCAGGGACTGCGCATTGATTACGCGAGTGTGTTACAAGCCCGCGGTTGGCCTCGTGCAGCAGAAAATGAATTAAAAAAAGCAGAAGTGATCGAGCCACGTAATATTAATCTGGAGGTTGAACAAGCCTAGACAGCATTAACGTTACAAGAATGGCAGCAGGCAGCTGTCTTAACGCACGATGTTGTCGAACGTGAACCGCAAGATCCCGGCGTTGTACGATTAAAACGTGCGGTTGATGTACATAATCTTGCAGAGCTTCGTATCGCTGGCTCAACAGGAATTGATGCCGAAGGCCCGGATAGTGGTAAACATGATGTCGACTTAACCACCATCGTTTATTCACCACCGCTGAAGGATAACTGGCGCGGTTTTGCTGGATTCGGTTATGCCGATGGACAATTTAGCGAAGGAAAAGGGATTGTTCGCGACTGGCTTGCGGGTGTTGAGTGGCGGTCACGTAATATCTGGCTCGAGGCAGAGTACGCTGAACGCGTTTTCAATCATGAGCATAAACCCGGCGCGCGCCTGTCTGGCTGGTATGATTTTAATGATAACTGGCGTATTGGTTCGCAACTGGAACGCCTCTCTCACCGCGTTCCATTACGGGCAATGAAAAATGGTGTTACAGGCAACAGTGCTCAGGCTTATGTTCGCTGGTATCAAAATGAGCGGCGTAAGTACGGTGTCTCCTGGGCTTTCACTGATTTTTCCGACAGTAACCAGCGTCATGAAGTCTCACTTGAGGGTCAGGAACGCATCTGGTCTTCACCATATTTGATTGTCGATTTCCTACCCAGTCTGTATTACGAACAAAATACAGAACACGATACCCCATACTACAACCCTATAAAAACGTTCGATATTGTTCCGGCATTTGAGGCAAGCCATTTGTTATGGCGAAGCTATGAAAATAGCTGGGAGCAAATATTCAGCGCAGGTGTTGGTGCCTCCTGGCAAAAACATTATGGCACGGATGTCGTCACCCAACTCGGCTACGGGCAACGCATTAGTTGGAATGACGTGATTGATGCTGGCGCAACGCTACGCTGGGAAAAACGACCTTATGACGGTGACAGAGAACACAACTTATACGTTGAATTCGATATGACATTCAGATTTTAAGGATAAATATGTTACGTAATGGAAATAAATATCTCCTGATGCTGGTGAGTATAATTATGCTCACCGCGTGCATTAGCCAGTCAAGAACATCATTTATACCGCCACAGGATCGCGAATCTTTACTCGCCGAGCAACCGTGGCCGCATAATGGTTTTGTAGCGATTTCATGGCATAACGTTGAAGACGAAGCTGCCGACCAGCGTTTTATGTCAGTGCGGACATCAGCACTGCGTGAACAATTTGCCTGGCTGCGCGAGAACGGTTATCAACCGGTCAGTATTGCTCAAATTCGTGAAGCACATCGAGGAGGAAAACCGCTACCGGAAAAAGCTGTAGTGCTGACTTTTGATGACGGCTACCAGAGTTTTTATACCCGCGTCTTCCCAATTCTTCAGGCCTTCCAGTGGCCTGCTGTATGGGCCCCCGTCGGCAGTTGGGTCGATACGCCAGCGGATAAACAAGTAAAATTTGGCGATGAGTTGGTCGATCGAGAATATTTTGCCACGTGGCAACAAGTGCGAGAAGTTGCGCGTTCCCGGCTCGTTGAGCTCGCTTCTCATACATGGAATTCTCACTACGGTATTCAGGCTAATGCCACCGGCAGCTTATTGCCTGTATATGTAAATCGTGCATATTTTACTGACCACGCACGGTATGAAACCGCAGCAGAATACCGGGAAAGAATTCGTCTGGATGCTGTAAAAATGACGGAATACCTGCGTACAAAGGTTGAGGTAAATCCACACGTTTTTGTTTGGCCTTATGGCGAAGCGAATGGCATAGCGATAGAGGAATTAAAAAAACTCGGTTATGACATGTTCTTCACCCTTGAATCAGGTTTGGCAAATGCGTCGCAATTGGATTCCATTCCGCGGGTATTAATCGCCAATAATCCCTCATTAAAAGAGTTTGCCCAGCAAATTATTACCGTACAGGAAAAATCACCACAACGGATAATGCATATCGATCTTGATTACGTTTATGACGAAAACCTCCAGCAAATGGATCGCAATATTGATGTGCTAATTCAGCGGGTGAAAGATATGCAAATATCAACCGTGTATTTGCAGGCATTTGCTGATCCCGATGGTGATGGGCTGGTCAAAGAGGTCTGGTTTCCAAATCGTTTGCTACCAATGAAAGCAGATATTTTTAGTCGGGTTGCCTGGCAATTACGTACCCGCTCAGGTGTAAACATCTATGCGTGGATGCCGGTATTAAGCTGGGATTTAGATCCCACATTAACGCGAGTAAAATACTTACCAACAGGGGAGAAAAAAGCACAAATTCATCCTGAACAATATCACCGTCTCTCTCCTTTCGATGACAGAGTCAGAGCACAAGTTGGCATGTTATATGAAGATCTTGCCGGACATGCTGCTTTTGATGGCATATTGTTCCACGATGATGCTTTGCTTTCAGATTATGAAGATGCCAGTGCACCGGCTATCACGGCTTATCAGCAAGCAGGCTTTAGCGGGAGTCTGAGCGAAATTCGACAAAACCCGGAGCAATTTAAACAGTGGGCCCGCTTTAAAAGTCGTGCGTTAACTGACTTCACTTTAGAACTTAGTGCGCGCGTAAAAGCCATTCGCGGTCCACATATTAAAACTGCACGAAATATTTTTGCACTTCCGGTAATACAACCTGAAAGTGAAGCCTGGTTTGCACAGAATTATGCTGATTTCCTAAAAAGCTATGACTGGACCGCTATTATGGCTATGCCTTATCTGGAAGGTGTCGCAGAAAAATCGGCTGACCAATGGTTAATACAATTGACCAATCAAATTAAAAACATCCCTCAGGCTAAAGACAAATCTATTTTAGAATTACAGGCACAAAACTGGCAGAAAAATGGTCAGCATCAGGCTATTTCTTCGCAACAACTCGCTCACTGGATGAGCCTATTACAACTGAATGGAGTGAAAAACTATGGTTATTATCCCGACAATTTTCTGCATAACCAACCTGAAATAGACCTTATTCGTCCTGAGTTTTCAACAGCCTGGTATCCGAAAAATGATTAATCGCATCGTATCGTTTTTTATATTATGTCTGGTGTTATGCATACCCCTATGCGTAGCGTACTTTCACTCTGGTGAACTGATGATGAGGTTCGTTTTCTTCTGGCCGTTTTTTATGTCCATTATGTGGATTGTTGGCGGCGTCTATTTCTGGGTCTATCGTGAACGCCACTGGCCGTGGGGAGAAAACGCACCAGCTCCCCAGTTGAAAGATAATCCGTCTATCTCCATTATCATTCCCTGTTTTAATGAGGAGAAAAACGTTGAGGAAACCATACACGCCGCTTTAGCACAGCGTTATGAGAACATTGAAGTTATTGCCGTAAATGACGGTTCAACAGATAAAACCCGTGCCATCCTGGATCGCATGGCTGCACAAATTCCCCATTTGCGGGTCATTCATCTGGCGCAAAACCAGGGGAAAGCCATTGCGCTTAAAACCGGAGCTGCCGCGGCGAAAAGTGAATATCTGGTGTGCATTGATGGCGATGCGTTATTAGACCGCGATGCGGCGGCATATATTGTGGAACCGATGTTGTACAACCCGCGTGTGGGTGCCGTAACCGGTAATCCTCGTATTCGAACACGTTCTACCCTGGTGGGTAAAATTCAGGTTGGCGAGTATTCCTCAATTATTGGTTTGATCAAGCGAACCCAGCGTATCTATGGAAACGTATTTACCGTTTCCGGTGTTATTGCCGCATTTCGTCGCAGCGCCCTGGCAGAAGTGGGTTACTGGAGTGACGATATGATCACCGAAGATATTGATATTAGCTGGAAGCTGCAGTTGAATCAGTGGACGATTTTTTACGAGCCACGGGCACTGTGCTGGATATTAATGCCTGAAACGTTAAAAGGGCTGTGGAAACAGCGCCTGCGCTGGGCTCAGGGCGGTGCAGAAGTATTCCTCAAAAATATGACAAGGTTGTGGCGCAAAGAAAACTTTCGAATGTGGCCGCTGTTTTTTGAATACTGCCTGACGACAATATGGGCCTTCACCTGCCTGGTCGGTTTCATTATTTACGCAGTCCAACTTGCCGGTGTACCGTTAAATATTGAATTGACACATATCGCTGCGACACATACTGCCGGAATATTATTGTGTACGTTATGTTTACTGCAATTTATTGTCAGCCTGATGATCGAGAATCGCTATGAGCATAATCTGACTTCATCGCTTTTCTGGATTATTTGGTTCCCGGTTATTTTCTGGATGCTGAGCCTGGCAACGACATTGGTATCATTTACACGAGTCATGTTGATGCCTAAAAAGCAACGCGCCCGTTGGGTAAGTCCCGATCGCGGGATTCTGAGAGGTTAATATGAACAATTTAATTATTACGACCCGACAATCACCAGTACGTTTACTGGTTGATTATGTTGCCACAACCATCTTGTGGACATTATTTGCGTTGTTCATATTCTTATTCGCCATGGATCTGCTGACGGGTTATTACTGGCAAAGCGAGGCCAGAAGCCGACTTCAGTTCTATTTTTTGCTGGCAGTGGCGAATGCCGTCGTGTTAATTGTCTGGGCGCTGTACAATAAGCTGCGTTTTCAAAAACAGCAGCATCATGCAGCCTACCAATATACGCCGCAAGAATATGCAGAGAGCTTAGCAATACCTGATGAGCTCTATCAGCAACTACAAAAAAGCCACAGGATGAGCGTACACTTCACCAGCCAGGGGCAAATAAAAATGGTTGTTTCAGAAAAAGCGCTAGTCCGGGCATAAACACCCAAAACAAAGCCCGGTTCGCCCGGGCTCTGCACCGATAACACACTTAACTGTAGGCATGCAGCGTACGTTGGCAAAGTGCCGAACGTACGCAGTCCTCTTTACCGAACCGGACGATCCCAACCATTTCATCTTCTTCGAAACGTTCCAGCGCGTCACTTAATCCGGAGCACACGCCGCGAGGCAAATCGCATTGCGTGATATCACCGTTGACGATAACCGTCACGTTCTCCCCGAGGCGGGTTAAAAACATTTTCATTTGCGCGGCAGTCACATTCTGCGCCTCGTCAAGAATGACGACTGCATTTTCAAAGGTACGTCCACGCATATAGGCGAACGGCGCAATTTCCACCTTCCCTATTTCCGGTCGCAGGCAGTACTGCATAAAGGAAGCCCCTAAGCGCCGGACCAGCACGTCGTAGACCGGGCGAAAATAGGGAGCAAACTTTTCTGCGATATCTCCAGGTAAGAAGCCAAGATCTTCATCGGCTTGCAGAACTGGACGGGTGACGATAATCCTGTCGACATCCTTATGTATCAGGGCCTCTGCCGCTTTTGCTGCGCTGATCCAGGTTTTTCCGCACCCGGCTTCGCCCGTGGCGAATATCAGCTGCTTACTCTCAATAGCCTTCAGATAGTGCAATTGCGCTTCATTTCGCGCGAGGATGGGCGAAGTATCGCGACTGTCGCGGGCCATACCAATGGCTTCTACGCCGCCCATCTGCACAAGCGAGGTGACCGATTCTTCTTCACGCTGCTTATGGCTGCGCGAATCCCGTCTCAGCACACGTTTTGCCTCACGACGAGCTTTGATCACTGCTTTTTGTCTTCCCATGGAGAGCACCTTGAGTTGTTTGTATTCATCACACGCGCCGTTGGCAGCGCGATTATGCGCACGAACATCAGAGGGTTGGCTTCCTTGTAAGCCATAGTTTGCTTTTGGATAAAATGCCGAAAAACGGCTACGCACACCGTTTGCGGCGTCGGTAACACGAGTAAAGAGAGGAAGTGAGAAAAATACAGAGTGACGAAGTTGCTACCGGAGGAGAAATCTCCGCAAGTGGTGGAGCGTAGCTTAACAAGACATTGTCCAGAACAGGACGTTACCATCCGCGATCTCCATAGTGACTGACTATCACTGCCGGGAACTTCCGCTGCTACTTAATAATTACAACAGATCTCGCATTCATTGCAACAATATATTCACTTATATTTAACCATAAAACACCATTTCAGTGACATTAGTTTCTACTGGAAAGATGACAGAGTGATGACAGATATGAAAAAAGCTGTGTGCTTTCAGCCCCGGCAGCGCAAAAAAATAACCGCCGCCGATAGGTTTAACGTATTCCTCCAGCGCTTCGCCATTGAGCCTTTTTTGTACTGTCAGGAAGCCTTTTTCCAGATCGTGTTGGTAACAGACAAACAGTAGCCCCATATCCAGTTGCCCGGAGTTGGTGACGCCCAGTGAATAACTGTAGCCACGACGCAGCATCAGGCTGGACTCACTCTCCGCCGTGCGGGGATTCGCCAGCCGGATATGGCTGTCCAGCGCAATCACCTTCCCTTCCGGATCGCTGGCGTAATCGGGAACATCATGCTCATGCTGCATTCCCAGCGGCGCACCGGTTTGCTTATCACGACCAAAAATCGTCTGCTGTTCTTTCAGCGGAGTTCTGTCCCAAAATTCCACTCGAAACTGAATCAAGCGTACTGCCTGATAGCTGCCACCGATTGTCCACGCTGGCTCCTGCTGATCTGCCGTTACCCACACCACTTTTTGCATCAACTTATCATTCTGGCTATCGGGATTGGCAGTGCCGTCTTTGAAACCCAGCAAATTAATCGGCGTCTCTTTGCCTTTACTACGCGCCGCGTGATCGGAAATAAACCCTTCCCGCTTCCAGCGCACGCTGAGCAAATCTGGCGTATGTTTGATGATATCGCGCAGCGCATGGATCACCGTGTCCTGGGTGTTGGCGCAAATTTGTAGCAACACATCACCATGACATAACGCCGCATCCAGCGAGTCGTTGGGAAAACGCGTCATCTTCTGCAACTTTTTCGGCATCTGTGGCGCAAGGCCAAAGCGCTCATCAAACAATGAGTGACCCACCGATAACGTGATGGTGAGATTATCGGGCGCAATGTAGCCGCCAAGAATGCCGGAATCGAGTGGTGGCAGGCGCGGATTTGGCGTTTCTGGTGCCGCTCCGCCCTGAGTCAGAAAAGCAAAACGCTGAGTCAACAAGCGAAACAACCGTTCAAGATCGGGTTTATCGCTGGCAAGCACATCAAACGCCACCAGCATCATTGCGGCCTGTTGTGGCGTCAGGATCCCTGCCTGATGCTCACCATAAAACGGCTGTTTCTCATTGCGTGCATCCGGTGAAAGCGTACCCGGCGCACTTTGCGTTTTTTGTGCATGAGCGACCGGACAACTTCCCGCCAGCGCCAGCGCACCAATGCCTTTCAGTAAACGTCGGCGTGACGGTTCATTCACGCCGTTTTTATCTTCATACTGCATGAATGCTTAATCCAATCCCAGCACACCGCGAAGTTGCGCCAGATCTTCCGCCAGCGCAGTAATCGGTCCTTTCAGTGCATTCCGGTCGGCATCGGTCAATTTGTCGTAGGTTTCAAAACCGTCTTTAGTACGGTATTTCGCCAGAATGGTATCGACCTTTTTAAAGTTGGCATCGACTTTTGCCAACAGTTCCGGGTTGGCTTTTTGCAGTTGTGGACGCAGCAGATCGACAATTTTCTGCGAGCCTTCAACGTTAGCCTGGAAATCCCACAGATCGGTGTGGCTGTAGCGATCTTCTTCACCGCTGATTTTGCTGGCTGCCACTTCCTCAATCAGTCCGGCTGCACCGCCGACCACTTTTGAAGGTGGGAAAGCCAGTTCACTGATGCGTTTTTGCAAATCGACCACATCGGTATAAAGCTGGTCAGCGTACTGATCCATGCCTTTGGTGGTGTTGTCGCCAAACAATGCTTTTTCCAGACGGTGGAAACCGGTGAATTTCGGATCGGCGGCTTTTTGCTCGTAATCATCTTCACGGGCGTCAATGCTGCCATCCAGATCGGAGAACAGTTCAGCAATCGGTTCGATGCGCTCATAGTGCTGGCGCGTCGGTGCATACAGTGCTTTCGCTTTTTCGATATCGCCTGCTTTAATCGCGTCGGTAAAGGCTTTGGTGTCGGTCACCAGCTGCGTGGTTTCCGCCATGACATACGCTTTATATGCAGTAATTGCACCACCAAGACTTAACAGCGCATCACTTTGCGCCGCATCCGCCGTTGCCTCACCTTTGACGATCAACTTCCCTTTCGGGTTAGTCAGCAGACCGCAGGTCATATCGTATTCGCCAGGCTGTAAATTCGCCGTCATTTTCTGGCTAAAGCCAGGGGCGATATTTTCCCGCTCTTCCACCACCATCACGCCTTTGAGGATCTCCCACTCCAGCGCCTTCTGGCTGTGGTTCTGAATAATGAACTGTGTTTTCCCGGCGTTAACCGTAATGGTCATCGGTTCGCACTGCTTATCCGTCACGGTCACTTTGACCTGCGGCACATCAGCGGCGTTAGCCATAAAAGCAGAAGAAAACAGCGCAGCCACGCTCAACTGCAATGCGTTACGGCGGAAGTTAATGGTCATGACGAGACTATCCCTTTAAAGTATGTTGTAACTAAGCAAGAGTTTGCGTCGTATTTGTTACGCGGAGCGAGACGCTGTCGCCCCTGCGCGTGGTGGCAGAGCAAATGCCACCAGCGCCGGGATGAGATAAATAAACCAGACGGCGACTTCGCTGACGCTCGGCGCTTCCTGATAGCCAAAAATCCCTTCCATCAGCGTGCCAAACAGCGAGTGAGTTGAGAGCACCGCACTCATATCGAAGGCGATTTCCTGAAAGTGGTTCCACAATCCGGCTTCATGAAATGCGCGAATGGCACCAGCTGCCAGCCCTGCGGCGACGAAGAGAATAAACAGGCTGGTCCATTTAAAAAATGCACCAAGATTGAGGCGAATACCGCCCCAGTAGAGCAGGAAGCCTAGCACCACGGCAGTAGCAAGACCGAGCATTGCACCCAGCGGCGGCCAGATCCCGACATCTTGTTGAAATGCCGCCAGCAGGAAAAAGACCGACTCCAGCCCTTCCCTTGCAACGGCAAAAAAGACCATCATCACCAGCGCCCAGCCATGATGATTTCCACGCTGCAATGCGCTATCGACTGCCTGTTCCAGTTGCACTTTGACGTTGCGCGACACTTTGCGCATCCAGAAAACCATCCAGGTAAGGATCACCACGGCGATCACCGCCACGATACCTTCAAACAGTTCCTGTTCTTTTTGCGGAAATTCGCCGGTGGTTTCGTTAATGAAGATACCCAAGCCCAGGCACAACGCAGCGGCAAGCAACACGCCAATCCACATCACACCAATCCATCGGCCTCGCTGGGTACGCTTAAGATAGCTGGCAATCAAACTGACAATCAGCGCGGCTTCAAGTCCTTCGCGCAACATAATGAGAAACGGAACAAACATGCCACCCACCCTTAAACGTTTTTCTGAGTCAATCTATGCAAAGAAAAGTAAATCGCAGTGATAGCGATTATCATTACGGTAAAGAAAAATACAAGCGGAATGTTTATAAAATGATGTTGAAATGTAAACAAAGAGAGGTAATGCCAGGGGATATAAACGATTATTCCAGGTACAAAGATGGGATTGTTTACAACGAGCCATGTGTTCTTGCCGGATGCCGCGTAAACGCCGTATCCAGCCGACAAAACTGTCCAGACTCAATGCATCAGAGCTTCCATGTAAAACTGATAAGCGGGTGTATCAAGCAATTTCGTCCATCCGCGATTATCAAATCTAACTTTTTGCCCGGAACATAATAACAGCTCGGGTGTTGGTGGCGTCAAAATCGCTGAAGCGTTCCCCGAAGGCCGGGACAGCAGGGGGCGGCGGCGATTGGCCGCCCCCTGCGCGCTCCCTGCACCATTCAATTTATATGGCGAGGCACATTAAGGGAGCGCAACCCGCTGCTGAAGCCAAACAAAACCGCCGCAGGCTAAGTCCCTTAGCTTTCCTGCAACCGTGACGGCGGAGCCGAATGATAGTGCGCATCGGCCTCGGCAAAGCGTTTTTGCATCGCCGCTGACGGCGCTTTACCCAGCAAACTAAACACTACAATCCCAATACTGCTGAAGATAAAGCCCGGAATAATTTCGTACAGTCCCAGCCAGCCGAACTGTTTCCAGACGATAACCGTCAGCGCCCCGATGATCATCCCCGCCAGCGCACCGTTGCGCGTCATGCGTGACCACATCACCGAGAACAGCACCACCGGACCAAACGCCGCGCCAAAGCCTGCCCACGCATAGCTCACTAGCCCCAGCACACGGTTTTCCGGGTTTGCCGCCAGCGCAATGGCCACCAGCGCCACCACCAGCACCATCACACGACCTACCCACACCAGCTCTTTCTGGCTGGCATGTTTACGCAGAAACGCTTTGTATAAATCTTCGGTAATCGCACTGGAGCACACCAGCAGCTGGCAACTTAAGGTTGACATTACCGCCGCCAGAATTGCCGACAGCAGAATCCCGGCAATCCACGGGTTAAACAGAATTTGCGCCAGTTCGATAAACACGCGCTCAGCATTCTGGTTTACCGCACCTGCTACCGCCGGGTGCTCATTAAAGTAAGCAATACCAAAGAAGCCGACAGCTACCGCCCCTGCCAGGCAGAGGATCATCCAGGTCATACTGATACGACGCGCATGGACAATGCTGTGGTGAGAGTCTGCCGCCATAAAACGCGCCAGGATGTGCGGTTGCCCGAAGTAACCCAGCCCCCAACCCATCAGTGAGATAATGGCGACAAAGTTCAGCCCTTTGAGCATATCAACGTTTTCGATGCTCTTTTGTTTGATCACTTCCAGCGAGTCACCAAAGCCACCGACACTGATAATGACGATAACCGGCGTCAGGATCAGGGCAAAAATCATCAGGCTGGCCTGTACAGTGTCAGTCCAGCTCACCGCGAGGAAACCGCCAATAAAGGTGTAAAGGATCGTCGCCGCAGCTCCCGCCCACAGAGCCGTTTCGTAGCTCATGCCAAAGGTACTTTCAAACAGACGCGCGCCTGCCACAATGCCCGAAGCGCAATAAATGGTGAAGAACAGCAAAATCACCAGCGCGGAGATAATGCGCAAAATGCGGCTTTTATCTTCAAAGCGCCCGGTGAAATAATCCGGCAATGTTAAGGCGTTATTGTTGTATTCGGTATGCACACGCAACCGCCCCGCCACCAGCTTCCAGTTGATCCACGCGCCTAATGTCAGGCCAATGGCGATCCAACTTTCGGAAATCCCGGAAAGAAAAACCGCGCCCGGCAACCCCATTAACAGCCAGCCGCTCATATCCGACGCACCCGCCGATAATGCCGTCACGAATGGCCCAAGGCTACGACCGCCCAGAATATAGTCGTCAAAGTTTTTCGTTGATCGCCAGGCGATAAACCCAATCAATATCATGCCAAAGATATAGACACAAAATGTCACCAACATCGGTGTGCTAATAGCCATCTAAAGTCTCCAAAAAATTATTATCGGCAATGTCGAAACTTGCCGTTATATCTGCCACCGGAACGGGGTAACAGAGTTTATGTTTTACCAGGGCGACCGTATCCTGCCGGAAGCGCTGGTTATTCACAATCGATTTAACACACCATTTACATTAAATTTTAGTGCTCAGCGACACTATTTTTCATCAGGTTGCACTCTCTCACATTTTTTGCGGTTGCACCTTTCAAAAATGTTAACTGCCGCAGAGAAAAAGTCTGAGTTATTTTTTTAATCCCTGTCATATCGATTTCTTTTATTAACATTTCATTCATTTTTAAGCTTGCTACGCATGTCACATTTAACATGGTTGCACAAAGTTGCAACATCATGGATATTTCACGATAACGTTAAGTTGCACCTTTCAGAACAACAGGAGTAATGGCATGGGAACCACCACCATGGGGGTTAAGCTGGACGACGCGACGCGTGAGCGTATTAAGTCTGCCGCGACACGTATCGATCGCACGCCACACTGGTTAATTAAGCAGGCGATTTTTTCTTATCTCGAACAACTGGAAAACAGCGATACTCTGCCGGAGCTACCTGCGCTGCTTTCTGGCGCTGCCAATGAGAGCGATGAAGCACCGACTCAGGCAGAGGAACCACACCAACCATTCCTCGACTTTGCCGAGCAAATTTTGCCCCAGTCGGTTTCCCGCGCCGCGATCACAGCGGCCTATCGCCGCCCGGAAACCGAAGCGGTTTCTATGCTGCTGGAACAAGCCCGCCTGCCGCAGCCAGTTGCTGAACAGGCGCACAAACTGGCGTATCAACTGGCCGATAAACTGCGTAATCAAAAAAACGCCAGTGGTCGCGCAGGTATGGTTCAGGGGTTATTGCAGGAGTTTTCGTTGTCATCGCAGGAAGGCGTGGCGCTGATGTGTCTGGCGGAAGCGTTGTTGCGTATTCCCGACAAAGCCACCCGTGATGCGTTAATTCGCGACAAAATCAGCAACGGTAACTGGCAGTCACACATTGGTCGTAGCCCGTCACTGTTTGTTAATGCCGCCACCTGGGGGCTGCTGTTTACTGGCAAACTGGTTTCCACCCATAACGAAGCCAGCCTCTCCCGCTCGCTGAACCGCATTATCGGTAAAAGCGGTGAACCGCTGATCCGCAAAGGTGTGGATATGGCGATGCGCCTGATGGGCGAGCAGTTCGTCACTGGCGAAACCATCGCGGAAGCGTTAGCCAATGCCCGCAAGCTGGAAGAGAAAGGTTTCCGTTACTCTTACGATATGCTTGGCGAAGCTGCACTGACTGCCGCAGATGCACAAGCGTATATGGTTTCCTATCAGCAGGCGATTCACGCCATTGGTAAAGCGTCCAATGGTCGTGGCATCTATGAAGGTCCGGGCATTTCAATCAAGCTGTCGGCGCTGCATCCGCGTTACAGCCGCGCCCAGTATGACCGGGTAATGGAAGAGCTTTACCCACGTCTGAAATCACTCACCCTGCTGGCGCGTCAGTACGATATTGGTATCAACATTGACGCCGAAGAGGCCGATCGTCTGGAGATCTCCCTCGATCTGCTGGAAAAACTCTGTTTCGAGCCTGAGCTGGCAGGCTGGAACGGTATCGGTTTTGTTATTCAGGCTTATCAAAAACGCTGCCCACTGGTGATTGATTACCTGATTGATCTCGCCACCCGCAGCCGTCGCCGTCTGATGATTCGCCTGGTGAAAGGCGCGTACTGGGATAGTGAAATCAAGCGTGCGCAGATGGACGGCCTTGAAGGCTATCCGGTTTATACCCGCAAGGTGTATACCGACGTTTCATATCTCGCCTGTGCGAAAAAGCTGCTGGCGGTGCCGAATCTAATCTACCCGCAGTTCGCGACGCACAACGCCCATACGCTGGCAGCGATTTATCAACTGGCAGGTCAGAACTACTATCCGGGTCAGTACGAGTTCCAGTGCCTGCATGGTATGGGCGAGCCACTGTATGAGCAGGTCACCGGGAAAGTTGCCGACGGCAAACTTAACCGTCCGTGTCGTATTTATGCTCCGGTCGGTACCCATGAAACGCTGTTGGCGTATCTGGTGCGTCGCCTGCTGGAAAACGGTGCTAACACCTCGTTTGTTAACCGTATTGCCGACACCTCTTTGCCACTGGATGAACTGGTCGCCGATCCGGTCACTGCTGTAGAAAAACTGGCGCAACAGGAAGGGCAAACTGGATTACCGCATCCGAAAATTCCCCTGCCGCGCGATCTTTACGGTCACGGGCGCGACAACTCGGCAGGGCTGGATCTCGCTAACGAACACCGGCTGGCCTCGCTCTCTTCTGCCCTGCTCAATAGTGCACTGCAAAAATGGCAGGCCTTGCCAATGCTGGAACAACCGGTAGCGGCAGGTGAGATGTCGCCCGTTATTAACCCTGCGGAACCGAAAGATATTGTGGGCTTTGTGCGTGAAGCCACGCCGCGTGAGGTAGAACAGGCGCTGGAAAGTGCGGTTAATAACGCGCCAATCTGGTTTGCCACTCCTCCGGTTGAACGCGCGGCGATTTTGCATCGCGCTGCCGTGCTAATGGAAAGCCAGATGCAGCAACTGATTGGTATTCTGGTGCGTGAAGCCGGAAAAACCTTCAGTAACGCCATTGCCGAAGTGCGCGAAGCGGTCGATTTTCTCCACTACTATGCCGGACAGGTGCGGGATGATTTCGCTAACGAAACCCACCGTCCATTAGGGCCTGTGGTGTGTATCAGTCCGTGGAACTTCCCGCTGGCTATTTTCACCGGGCAGATTGCTGCCGCACTGGCGGCAGGTAACAGCGTGCTGGCAAAACCGGCAGAACAAACGCCGCTGATTGCCGCGCAAGGGATCGCCATTTTGCTGGAAGCGGGTGTACCGCCAGGCGTGGTGCAGTTGCTGCCAGGTCAGGGGGAAACCGTGGGCGCGCAACTGACGGGTGATGATCGCGTACGCGGGGTGATGTTTACCGGTTCAACCGAAGTCGCTACGTTACTGCAGCGCAATATCGCCAGCCGCCTGGACGCTCAGGGTCGCCCTATTCCGCTCATCGCTGAAACCGGCGGCATGAACGCGATGATTGTCGATTCTTCAGCACTGACCGAACAAGTAGTAATAGATGTGCTGGCCTCGGCGTTCGACAGTGCGGGTCAGCGTTGTTCGGCGCTGCGCGTGCTGTGCCTGCAAGATGAGATTGCCGACCACACGTTGAAAATGCTGCGCGGCGCAATGGCCGAATGCCGGATGGGTAATCCGGGTCGCCTGACCACCGATATCGGTCCGGTGATTGATAGCGAAGCGAAAGTCAATATTGAGCGCCATATTCAGACCATGCGTAGCAAAGGCCGTCCGGTGTTCCAGGCGGTGCGGGAAAACAGTGAAGATGCCCGTGAATGGCAAAGCGGCACCTTTGTCGCCCCGACGCTGATCGAACTGGATGACTTTGCCGAATTGCAAAAAGAGGTCTTTGGTCCGGTGCTGCATGTGGTGCGTTACAACCGTAACCAGCTACCAGAGCTGATCGAGCAGATTAACGCTTCCGGTTATGGTCTGACGCTTGGCGTCCATACGCGTATTGATGAAACTATCGCCCAGGTCACTGGCTCGGCCCATGTTGGTAACCTGTATGTTAACCGTAATATGGTGGGCGCAGTGGTTGGTGTGCAGCCGTTCGGCGGCGAAGGGTTGTCCGGTACCGGGCCGAAAGCAGGCGGTCCGCTCTATCTCTACCGTCTGCTGGCGAATCGCCCGGAAAGTGCGCTGGCAGTAACGCTCGCGCGTCAGGATGCAGAGTATCCGGTCGATGCGCAGTTGAAAGCCGCATTGACTCAGCCGCTAAATGCACTGCGGGAATGGGCAGCAAATCGTCCAGAATTGCAGGCGTTATGTATGCAATATGGCGAGCTGGCGCAGGCAGGAACACAACGATTGCTGCCGGGGCCGACGGGTGAACGCAACACCTGGACGCTGCTGCCGCGTGAGCGCGTGTTGTGTATTGCCGATGATGAGCAGGATGCGCTGACTCAGCTCGCCGCCGTGCTGGCGGTGGGCAGCCAGGTACTGTGGCCGGATGACGCGCTGCATCGTCAGTTAGTGAAGGCATTGCCATCGGCAGTCAGCGAACGTATTCAACTGGCGAAAGCGGAAAATATAACCGCTCAACCGTTTGATGCGGTGATCTTCCACGGTGATTCGGATCAGCTTCGCGCATTGTGTGAAGCCGTTGCTGCGCGGGATGGCGCAATTGTTTCGGTGCAGGGTTTTGCCCGTGGCGAAAGCAATATCCTTCTGGAACGGCTGTATATCGAGCGTTCGCTGAGTGTGAATACCGCTGCCGCTGGCGGTAACGCCAGCTTAATGACTATAGGTTAAACAGGTAGCCGGAGGATGTTACAACCTCCTCCGGCATCTTTAACGTGGTCGAATCCCCTCAATAATAATCCGCTGCACGTTTTCAACCGTTTGATTGAAAAATATCTCATCGCGCAACGTCGCGCCTGTCACCGCCTCCACCTGAGGGGCGAAATCGGCGTAATGTTGAGTGGAAGCCCAAATCATGAAAATCAAATGCTGCGGATCAATCGGCGCGAGTTTGCCGCTTTTGACCCAACCGGCAATCAGCGCCGATTTCTCATCAATTAATGCCTTCAAATCGCCCGTCAGTTCATCCATTAACAGCGGCGCGCCTGCCAGCATCTCCATACAGAACAGGCGCGAAGCCTGCGGATAATCACGGGAGACTTCCAGCTTCAGACGGATGTACTCTTTGATCGCCGCCAGCGGAGCGAAATCTTCACGAAACGCTTTTAACGGTGCCAGCCAGATATCGAGAATCTGCCGCAGCACGGCAATATACAGCGCCTCTTTTGACGGGAAGTAATACAGCAGATTGGTTTTTGAAACACCCGCCAACTCTGCGATCTGCTCCAGCCTTGTGCCGTGAACACCGAATTGTGAAAAAGTGTCCAGTGCTGCGCTAAGAATCGCTTTTTTCTTCGCGCTTACTGCGCGCGAACGTTTACCCGTTGTTTTCACTGCGCCTTGCGTCATGCGCTCTCCCCTCTTGTAGATTGGCAACAGGATAGCAAAACCCCCGCCCGGCCTCGACCTTCTGCACTCTCATCGCGCACAGATGCATGTTTTATGTGCAACTGTTTTGACCGTTTAGTCCACTTTTTACCAGATATTTTAGATAACGCATTGTTAACATATTAACAACATTAACTTTTTAAAAACTGGCATCCGCTTTGCAAACAAGCCAATACGCGGCTGAAAGGGATATGCAGGATGCAGCGCCCCGTCTGACTTTCACTTTACGAGACGAAGAGAGGTTGATGATGAAAATTGGCGTATTCGTACCTATTGGCAACAACGGCTGGCTCATTTCGACCCACGCGCCGCAGTACATGCCGACCTTTGAACTGAATAAAGCCATTGTGCAAAAAGCGGAGCACTACCATTTCGATTTCGCCCTGTCGATGATCAAACTGCGTGGCTTTGGCGGCAAAACTGAGTTCTGGGATCACAACCTTGAGTCGTTCACCTTGATGGCGGGGCTGGCAGCCGTGACCTCGCGCATTCAGATTTACGCGACAGCTGCCACCTTAACGTTACCTCCGGCAATCGTCGCCCGTATGGCCGCAACCATCGACTCCATCTCTGGCGGGCGTTTTGGCGTCAACCTCGTGACTGGCTGGCAAAAGCCCGAGTATGAGCAGATGGGTATCTGGCCTGGCGATGACTATTTCTCCCGTCGTTACGACTATCTCACCGAATATGTTCAGGTGCTGCGCGACCTGTGGGGCACGGGGAAAAGCGATTTTAAAGGCGATTTTTTCACCATGAATGATTGTCGCGTCAGTCCGCAACCGAGTGTCCCCATGAAAGTGATCTGCGCCGGGCAAAGCGACGCTGGCATGGCGTTCTCCGCCCAGTATGCCGATTTCAACTTCTGTTTCGGCAAAGGTGTAAATACACCCACGGCTTTCGCCCCGACCGCTGTGCGGATGAAACAGGCCGCAGAGCAAACCGGGCGCGACGTTGGCTCTTATGTATTGTTTATGGTGATTGCCGATGAAACCGACGATGCCGCTCGCGCCAAATGGGAACACTACAAAGCGGGCGCGGATGAAGAGGCGTTAAGCTGGCTAACCGAACAAAGTCAGAAAGATACCCGCTCCGGTACTGATACCAACGTCCGTCAGATGGCCGATCCCACTTCGGCGGTAAACATCAATATGGGGACGTTAGTCGGTTCTTACGCCAGTGTCGCGCGCATGTTAGATGAAGTCGCAAGCGTGCCTGGTGCCGAAGGCGTGCTGTTAACCTTCGATGATTTTCTGTCGGGAATCGAAACCTTCGGCGAGCGCATTCAACCACTGATGCAGTGCCGCGCCCATCTCCCTGCGCTGACTCAGGAGGTGGCATGATGACGACCTTAACCGCTCGACCGGAAGCCATTACCTTCGATCCGCAGCAAAGTGCGCTGATCGTGGTGGATATGCAAAACGCTTATGCCACGCCAGGCGGCTACTTAGATCTCGCCGGGTTTGATGTCTCAACCACTCGCCCGGTCATTGCCAACATTCAAACCGCCGTGACCGCAGCGCGAGCGGCAGGGATGCTGATCATCTGGTTTCAAAATGGCTGGGATGAACAGTATGTCGAAGCTGGCGGACCCGGCTCACCGAATTTTCATAAATCGAACGCCCTGAAAACCATGCGTAAGCAGCCGCAGCTGCAGGGGAAATTGCTGGCGAAAGGCTCCTGGGATTATCAACTGGTGGATGAACTGGTGCCGCAGCCTGGCGATATTGTGCTGCCGAAGCCGCGCTACAGCGGTTTCTTCAATACGCCGCTGGACAGCATTTTGCGCAGCCGTGGAATACGCCATCTGGTTTTCACCGGTATCGCTACCAACGTCTGCGTCGAATCGACGCTACGCGATGGCTTTTTTCTGGAGTATTTCGGCGTGGTGCTGGAAGACGCAACACACCAGGCGGGGCCTGAATTTGCACAGAAAGCCGCGTTGTTCAATATCGAAACCTTTTTTGGCTGGGTCAGCGACGTCGAAACATTCTGCGACGCGCTTTCTCCCACGTCCTTTGCTCATATCGCTTAAGGAGTTTAACGATGCCAAAATCCGTAATTATTCCCGCTGGCAGCAGCGCACCGCTGGCCCCCTTCGTTCCCGGCACGCTGGCTGATGGCGTGGTGTATGTCTCCGGTACGCTGGCTTTTGATCAACATAATAACGTGCTGTTTGCCGATGACCCAAAGGCGCAAACCCGCCACGTTCTGGAAACTATCCGCAAGGTGATCGAGACGGCGGGTGGCACGATGGCGGATGTGACCTTCAACAGCATCTTTATTACCGACTGGAAAAATTACGCCGCGATTAACGAAATCTACGCCGAGTTTTTTCCGGGTGATAAACCGGCGCGATTCTGCATTCAGTGCGGACTGGTAAAACCTGACGCGCTGGTGGAAATCGCCACAATTGCGCATATCGCCAAGTGAGGCCGCGATGAAACTTTCACTCTCACCTCCCCCTTATGCTGATGCGCCCGTAGTGGTGTTGATTTCGGGTCTTGGGGGTAGCGGCAGTTACTGGTTACCGCAACTGGCGGTGCTGGAGCAGGAGTATCAGGTAGTCTGTTACGACCAGCGCGGCACCGGCAATAATCCCGACACGCTGGCAGAAGATTACAGTATCGCCCAGATGGCAGCGGAACTGCATCAGGCGCTGGTAGCCGCAGGGATTGAGCATTACGCAGTGGTCGGCCATGCGCTCGGTGCGCTGGTGGGAATGCAGCTGGCGCTGGATTATCCCGCGTCGGTAACTGTGCTGATCAGCGTTAACGGCTGGCTACGAATAAACGCCCATACGCGCCGCTGTTTTCAGGTTCGCGAACGATTACTGTATAGCGGCGGCGCGCAGGCATGGGTGGAAGCGCAGCCGTTGTTCCTCTATCCCGCCGACGAAGCCGCCCTGTAAGGAATTGCTATGAACGAAGCCGTTAGCCCAGGTGCGCTTAGCACCCTGTTCACCGATGCCCGCACTCACAACGGCTGGCGGGAGACACCCGTCAGCGATGAGACGTTACGGGAGATTTATGCCCTGATGAAATGGGGGCCGACATCAGCTAACTGTTCTCCGGCACGGATCGTGTTTATCCGCACGGCAGAAGGAAAAGAACGTCTGCGCCCGGCACTTTCCAGCGGCAATCTGCAAAAAACCCTGACCGCGCCCGTCACCGCTATCGTCGCCTGGGACAGTGAATTTTATGAACGGTTACCACTACTGTTTCCCCACGGTGATGCCCGCAGTTGGTTTACCTCCAGCCCACAACTTGCCGAAGAAACAGCGTTTCGCAACAGTTCCATGCAGGCGGCCTATCTGATCGTCGCCTGCCGGGCGCTGGGACTGGATACCGGCCCGATGTCGGGCTTTGACCGTCAACACGTGGACGACGCCTTTTTTACGGGCAGCACGCTGAAGAGCAATCTGCTGATTAATATCGGCTATGGCGATAGCAGCAAGCTTTATGCGCGCCTGCCACGTCTGTCCTTTGAAGAAGCCTGCGGGCTGTTGTAAGGAGCAAACTATGAACATTGTCGATCAACAAACTTTTCGCGATGCGATGTCCTGCATGGGCGCGGCGGTCAATATTATCACCACGGACGGTCCAGCCGGGCGCGCCGGGTTCACCGCCAGCGCCGTCTGCAGTGTGACCGATACGCCGCCCACATTACTGGTGTGCCTGAATCGTGGGGCGTCCGTCTGGCCGGCATTCAATGAAAATCGAACGCTGTGTGTAAATACACTTAGCGCCGGGCAGGAGCCGCTTTCAAACCTTTTTGGCGGCAAAACGCCCATGGAACACCGCTTTGCCGCCGCCCGCTGGCAGACGGGGGTGACCGGATGCCCGCAACTGGAAGAGGCTCTGGTTTCGTTTGACTGCCGTATCAGCCAGGTGGTGAGCGTCGGCACCCACGACATTCTGTTTTGCGCCATCGAAGCGATTCATCGTCACACCACACCCTACGGGCTGGTGTGGTTCGATCGCAGTTATCACGCGCTGATGCGCCCTGCTTGTTAACCTCCTTAAGGAGACAGCTGATGGCAATGTTCGGTTTTCCTCACTGGCAGTTAAAATCGACCTCTACAGAGAGCGGCGTGGTCGCGCCGGATGAACGATTGCCGTTTGCTCAGACGGCAGTAATGGGCGTTCAACACGCGGTGGCGATGTTTGGCGCGACGGTGTTAATGCCGATTCTGATGGGGCTGGATCCCAATCTTTCCATTTTAATGTCGGGGATCGGCACGTTACTGTTTTTCTTTATTACCGGCGGGCGCGTCCCCAGTTATCTCGGCTCCAGCGCGGCTTTTGTCGGCGTGGTGATCGCCGCGACGGGCTTTAACGGTCAGGGCATTAACCCGAATATCAGCATTGCGCTGGGCGGGATTATCGCCTGTGGGCTGGTTTATACCGTCATTGGCCTGGTGGTGATGAAAATCGGTACGCGCTGGATTGAACGACTGATGCCGCCGGTGGTGACGGGTGCGGTGGTGATGGCGATTGGCCTGAACTTAGCGCCTATCGCAGTGAAAAGTGTATCGGCTTCGGCCTTTGATAGCTGGATGGCGGTAATGACGGTGCTGTGTATTGGGCTGGTGGCGGTGTTTACCCGTGGCATGATCCAGCGGTTATTGATTCTCGTAGGATTAATTGTCGCCTGTCTGCTGTATGGCGTGATGACCAACGTTTTAGGGCTGGGAAAAGCCGTCGATTATACTCTCGTCAGCCATGCTGCCTGGTTCGGTCTGCCACATTTTTCCACTCCTGCTTTTAATGGTCAGGCAATGATGCTGATTGCGCCCGTGGCGGTGATTCTGGTGGCGGAAAACTTAGGTCATCTCAAGGCAGTCGCCGGGATGACCGGACGCAATATGGA